>Ga0315315_10000862_pt1 | contig 26980 bp, 33 predicted proteins | sample M140m3416metaG_FD_203699 | JGI IMG/M metagenome (GOLD analysis project Ga0315315, IMG submission 203699) | Ammonia-oxidizing marine archaeal communities from Monterey Bay, California, United States - M1 40m 3416 | ecosystem: Environmental > Aquatic > Marine > Intertidal zone | place: USA... | reverse complement strand
ATATGATAATATACGAAAGCATGAAATCGTTTCAAATCTTGACATGGGATTCTTCGGATATAAATAACGACGAAACAACCGATTTTCGAGTGACAATGTACGGAAGGACTGATGAGGGTAAGTCAATCGCGGCACATTGTTATTACAAACCATGTTTTTTTGTTGAAATCCCTCAACATTGGCGGGATGGATCATACATCCAAAACGAATTAAATGAGCATAGATCGTTTAACAAATACGCCAATTGTATACACGATATACGGATTGTAAAAAAGAAGAAGTTTTTTGGATTTACAAATAATCAATGGTTTCGATTTGTGAGATTAATTTTTACTAGCAAAATAGCGTGGAAACAAGCTAATTACATACTACGCAACAAATACTCGGTATATGAAGCGAATATTGAACCAATACTCAGATTTATCCATGTGTGTAAAATACAAAGCACTGGTTGGGTAAATGTGGACGACGGAAAATACAGCACTGTAGAGGATAGAGAAACAACCTGTGAAGAGGAAATTTTGATTTCAAATTTTCAAAACATTCTACCGAATGATAAACAATCAATATGCAAATTGAAAATGTGTTCATTTGATATTGAAGTGTACAGTTCGAACCGAAGTTTTCCAGACGCATTATCGGTGGACAATGACTGTCCTGTTATTCAAATAGCATCGACATACCAAAAATACGGAGATGATAAACCGTATAAATACGATTTATTTACACTAAAAAAGTGCAATACAATATTGAATGTAAATATTGTTGAATGTGAAAACGAAAAAGATTTATTACTGAAATGGTGTGAAAGTATAGTGAAGAGGGACCCCGATATATTGATAGGATACAATATATGGAAGTTTGATTTATCGTACATTTTTAACCGAGTATCAAGATTAGGAATTGATTTTATGTTTAATTTGAACAGAACAAAAGATATTGTATCCACGCAATATTCGGCAAAATTTAGTAGTAGTGCGTATGGTGATAATGAATACAGTATGGTTACTTCCACTGGAAGAATGCAGATTGATTTATTAGAGTTGTACAAAAGAGAACACAAGTTGACTAAATATTCATTAAGTTTTGTATCGGAACATTTCTTGAAAGACGACAAAATAGATATGCCAATCAAAGAGTTATTTTCTAGATATGAAAAGGGAACTCCAGAAGATATGTATGAAATTGGAAAGTATTGTGTAAAGGATACAGAACTACCACTTCAATTAATGCAAAAACTAAATGACATACCAAATTTGATGGAAATGGCGAAAGCAACATATGTACCCATGAATTATTTGATTGAACGTGGACAACAAATCAAGGTATTTAGTCAAATCACAAGACAAACACAGATTGAAGATATGGTGGTAATTACACCGAAATCTTCAGTTAAGAGTGATTCATTTGTAGGTGCGACGGTGTTGAAAGCAGATAAAGGTGCTTATATGGAAGAAGTAGTGACTGGTTTGGATTTCGCTTCTTTGTATCCGACCATCATGCGAGCTCACAATTTGTGTTACAACACCATTGTGTTGGATGAAAACAAATACGGAAACATAGATGGTGTTGATTACGAAGAAACTTGTTGGGAAGTAAATGGAACCAAATATACGTATAAATTTTCTCAAAACACGCAAGGTATTTTACCGAAATTGTTGGAAACTCTCGCCAAGAATCGCAAACAAGCCAAGAAAGATATGGCAAAAGCGGCAGAAGAAAATGATGTGTTTATGAAGAATGTATTCAATGGTAAACAATTGGCATTCAAAGTGAGTATGAATAGTATATATGGATTTTGTGCTGCTTTTATGCTACCTTGTCAGCCCATTTCCGCTACGGTGACGACGATCGGTAGAAATATGATTGAAAAAACGAAAAGCTTGGTAGAAGAATGGTATCCAGGAGCAAGAGTAATTTATGGGGATACTGATTCGGTGATGGTGATATTCAAAACGACAACGAATGACATTCTAAAAGAATCATTTAAACTTGGTAACGAAGCAGCGGATAAAATATCGGCAACTTTCAAATATCCAATCGAATTGGAGTTTGAAAAATGTTATTACCCATACTTGTTGTTTAGTAAAAAAAGATATGCGGGTTTGATGTACACCAATCCCGAGAAACCAGACTATATCGACGCAAAGGGCATCCAACTAGTAAGAAGGGACAACCCGAACTTTGTGAAACAAGTATCAAAGAAGGTTTTAGACATGATTATGTTTGACAGACAAATTTATGAATCGCAAATGTACGCCAAGGATCAAGGACAACTATTATTGAATGGAGAAGTACCCATTGATGATTTAATTGTGAGTAAATCGATGCGAAAAGATTACAAAAACATGAATCAGCCTCATTTGTATGTAGCATCAAAGATTGAAGAACGCCATCCAGGAAGTGGTCCCAGATCGGGTGATCGAGTACCTTATGTTTTTGTAAAGACCAATAATTCGAAGGATTTGCAATACAAAAGGGCGGAAGATCCAAGTTATGTTAAAGAACATAAAGACGTACAATTGGATTACATTTACTATATGGAACATTCATTAATGAGTCCATTGTCATCGTTATTCGAACTATTTACCGCAGATCCAGGAGAAGAACTATTCGGTGACATGAGAAGAGAATATTTGAAAAGTGAAGAGAAAAAAGCAAGACAAAAAGCATCTGCATCCTTTTTCAAACCAGGAAACAAAGCAATCCTGAATTCAGTACCAACTATGAAACCAAAACGCATTACAAAAAATGAAAATGGAACGAAATCAATCAATATGTTTTTTCAATAAACTCAATTTAATTAAGAAATAAAACGTAGGCATACTGTAGAATGAAATCTTTTATTTCGAACATACCAGTTATTAAACAATTATGTATGAAACAATCCTTACAACGCCATTATTACGCAGCAAAAGTGTGTAGGGATTTATATTATAAACCTGAGTCTGTATACGTTACCAAGCATAAAGGATTTACATATTTAGCAATTGAAGGTTCTGACACCATCACAGATTGGGTGTATAACATGATGGCTGTAAGATATAATAATGTGCATTTTGGTTTCAATTTATATTGTAATTCATGTATAAATAATTACGATATAGAAAAAACAATCGATGTAAATGATAATGTAATTATATGCGGTCATTCACTAGGAGCCGTTGCTGCAGTTCTATTATTAAACAAATTGAATATGCAAAATGTGAAAGAAGTTGTTATTTTTGGATGCCCAAAATTTTGTGATTCAATATTCATGACAAATATTGAAAACATATTGAATATAAATAATATAAATCTGTATTCCTACGTGAATGGTGAAGATATTGTAACGAAATTACCACCCGACATTTTAGGATATACTTCCCTAAAAAATCAAATACAATTAAAAAACAATTCGGATGAAAAACAAACATCATTCGAAGATCATCATATTGCGAATTATGTAAAGAAATTCAATGTATAATTCTTTTGACAGGGACTAATTTACCAAGTATGTTCATTGTTGTTTTTATAAGCTTTTGTGAAAAATCACCATGTTTTATGGATATAATTTGCCTCACATGTTTGTCAAACCTTTGTTTATATTCGGCACCATTTCGAGCATTCACACGTCCAGTTTTGTACAAAACATATCCTGTAACAATGTCTTTCACTTTTTGTTTTTGATCGTTAGGAAGTTTTAATGAACGCATACTTGCATAAGGATTAAAGGATTGTATGGGAAATTCAATCAAAGCACTAGATATTGTGGCTTCGTTATACACATAAATATATACTAGTTTTATGTAATTTGTGTATAAATTAATGAGGTGTTTTCTTTTGAAATCAAGATAATAATTCTTATTCACTGATAATTTATTATTTTTACGTTTTGCAAAATTACTCGTGATTAAAGAATCTATAAATTTTTCAATGGGATGTAATATTTGTCGAATTTGATAAGGAGCAGTACTTAGAGAAAAGATTGAAAATGGAATATATTGAAATTCAAACAAAAATTTACAATATATCGTATTAAAGTCTTCCACTTGAGATCCTAATGAAATTAATGAAAATAAGGATGAAAGATAAACATGAACTACAGCTAAATTTACCCGCCCGATTTGATTACTATGAACTGACGATAATCCGAATAATTGATCTTTTTTCTGATCAATCATTTTGATAAACTTCACGAAATGGTTGTAACCTTGATTTAGTTGATGATGTCCGTACATACCAGCTATTCCTGTAGCAGCCAACATCCCTCCACTATAGTATTGAAATACAGCTAAAATAGCCAAAATAACAAATTTTAAAACCCCAACACCTCTAGATTGCGATATGTTACTATATACATCATCATTGGCAGGATTAGGTACATAAATAAACTTACCACGAACGTATGGTTTGTACTTCGAACTCGAATACGCAGTTCCAAACGCGACCCTAAATGTCCCACATACAATTTGATCACAAATTCGTTTTGAAATTGAATTCTGTTTTTGTTTTTTCAAAGGATGTGAACGAATTATATTATTGTTGTGGTTTTCTCTTTTCCTCTTTTTTGAGGTATCGTTTTTATGATTTGAGGGTTTTTGAAACTGTTCCATTATGAATGTTATTATTTCACGTATGAAATAGGGTGGAATAGGAATCGGAATATAATTCATATTTTTAAATTGAATATACTTGTTATTGATCAACTTGTAAATATCTATCATATTGTTATACTTGAAAAACAATGGCTCCAAAATAATAAATCCTCGTCGACATGATTGTAACAGTGAAGGATTTGAATATTGTTTAAAGATAGATAAACTACATTGTCTAAATTGCATGCTTGAAAAACTGTTTGTACTACTCGATACTGGTCCTTTAATTTTGATTCGGTTACCAAAAGTGGTAAAGAATACAAAGTACACATACATGAAAGCATTAAATGTATCTATAAATGAAACTTGGCCTTTTCGATCCAATTTCAGGGAATTTTTTAAATTCAAAATTTCTAAAATTTTAGTAAAAATAATATCAAGTATATTAAATTTTTTTATTGCGATTTTTTCAATGACGGTATTTAAATTTTGCACACTATTCAAATACCATAAATGTTTATCGTATTCATGATCGAAGTGTCCAGTTGTGTATGTGTTTGTTTTCATTAATACGTATTGACATTTAGATTATGATTTATAAAATAATAAAAATATTGATTTACATAAGATCGTATATAAATTTAGAAAGAACCCCCATCATCGCAAGTCGTCCGTTAAGAAGTTCTAGATTTGTAGTAAATGGTTTATCCTCAATTACATCAAGGTTTCGTGTAGTAAAAGTTGCATACGTCAGCATAGTGGCGAGCATCACAACAGATGGCCATGTCGTTTGTAGTTGATCAATATAACTCACACCTTCGGTAAATTCCCTACTGCTTCCAGCTAGAAAACCAACCATTGCCATGCGCCCATTTAGTTTTTCAGCAAGTTGTGAAAATTTAAGACGCAATAACTTGTCTGAATAACCCGTCATACTCGGTGGAATAACGCGCATTTTCGTATCAATTCGACGATGAATTTTAAGAGATTTTCCGATAAAACTTTGTTTGCGATTGATGATGGTAAGTGCGCATGAAGGTTGAACAAGTGTATTGGCCATTTAATTACTATATTCGACAGAACCTTTAAATTATTGCATTCATGTTTTTTTAATTTTCCCTTTAACCCAATTGACGCGTGATTTTTCAGTATTTGCTTTTTTCTTACTCGCCAATTGTTTTATTTTTTGTTTACCATGTTTTTTTATCACTTCTTGAATGGTAATTGGTGTACTTTTAGAAATACGCAGAGATGGTCTACACGCATGTTTTCTTCGACGTGAAGATCCACAGGGGATTTTTTGTTTGTGATCTATGAAAGGTATAACTTGAATCCATTGTTCTTTCAACCAACGTGAAACTCCTTGTGGTTTGGTATTAGCATTTTTCTTATAAGTCCCACCCATTTGTTTGTATTGTCTTACAATAGCCATTGAACGGTATGCGCTTGTTTTTGTACCATAAGTTTTCGTCACGACACCTGTTGCTTTTTCATACAACTTTATATTTGTTGGAGTTGACATACTATTGTTGTTCTTTTTTTTTTTTAACCTCAACCCAAAACAATTTCTTCACCGTATTCCAAAATTCTATACTTGAAGTCAAGTTGGATGTAATATATCTATAATTTTCTGTAATTCTTGATTTGTGCACAAAATACACAATTTTGTTGTCTGAACATCCTATAAAAAAATAGTCACTGAGTAAATTATGAAGAGCGAGTATAGAACATGTATCGTATCCATTTCTTTTGATAGGAGTTTTTGAAAACGGAACGGTAATCGATTTATCTAATGGAATGTATTGATTGTATAGACAAGTAACAATGTATGGTGTATGTTCGGGTTTACAATGTTCAATAAATGATTTTAATAACCAAAAATCATTATATCCGTGACATATATTTAATACATCAATATGATCGTGTTTGATACAATTTTTTGCTAATTGTTGTATAGATTGAATCGTACCAGTTTCAATTAAATCAATACAATCAACAGATGATGCCATTGTAAAACCTTTATTGACGACCAAATTGCGAACTGCTGAATGACATTGGGATTTCGAATAATCTACGATATTTAAAAAGGTTTTTTTCGTAGGTTGCTTACTCCCATATTTATTAAAAAGATACTCTATAACACCATCTTCGCCATGTTTAGATGTTATATTACGACTGTATTGAGAAATATTCATAATATATATTTATACAGATATACTAATTTATGACGTGTTATATTGAGTTGAATAAATGTCCAACAAGTATTTTGAAAAAAAATATACACTTGGACGATAAGCATTATTTGTCAAGAAAAGAGTGTATTGACTATTTTCATTCAAATGGTATATTTCATATGGAATGTAATAGTCTAGAGGGTGAAAACTCTTGTATGTTTAAAAAATATACTACACACGCCTTAAATCTTCCGCAAAAAAGATCAGTTTTGGAAAAAAAGGGTAATTCTAAAGACTTTTCGAAATATACAATTCATAAGGTGAAAATGAATGAATATTTCAACCAATTGAATCGAAATATTCTACCCAAAAAAGACTATTATTTATATGACACAGCGATAGAGGAAGAAGGCGTTCTTGATACCGCATATGTAGATGGAAATCTTAATATAATGAATAGAATCCAAGTAAATGACATGGATATATCTTCAACACAAATAGATGTAAAAAATCGTATAACAGACATTCAAAATATTATTCGACAAAATAATGATAGAATTAATAGTTTACATTCTCAATTAGATGTATACAAAGGAACTGTAAATCATCAATTAGCATATACTCCACCAGAAAATAAGGACGTTATTGAAATAATACATCCTTTAAATATGGATTTCGTATTGGATAAATACACACAAAGGACCATTATCGAAGATAATATTGTAAATTGGGTAGCGGTTATTACATATTTGAACAATGACGGTTTCGTACCAACTATCATAAGAATAAAACTTCCGTATAGTGTTGAAAATAAAAGTAATCAAGTGCAAACAAATCATTTTTTACCCATTCAATCATTTGTTCGATATAAATTGAATGATGATTCACCGACAATATACGAACTCTCTCCAACACGATCCTATGTAGATATGAAAGTATCTACCGATTATTTGACGATTCAGCATTCCAAACAAACAAATGCAAAGTACATTGAATTCAATATATATGCAAGGTATATAACAAATGTCACAAAGTTTAACATGAATTATATAAGTCCAATGCGATACGACATGATTAATTTAAAATATTTGACTCCACTTGACATAATCATAGACGATGTGTTTACATTTTATGACGGAAAAACACAATGGAATATGTTAGAAAACAGAATTGATTTAACGGTTAATCTAAGTTTGTATTTAAACGGACAAGTTACACCAGATACGGGGATGTTAAAAATTAAATTACCATATCCCATGGAAGTGTATTCGCGATATAATCAAAACCCTTACGGTACGGGTACATCATACATCGAAAATGACGAATTTATAAATCAACCACCAATTGTAAACATTGACGAAAACGACAATGAATATTTAACGGCATATATCTACAATCGAACTATAAATGAACTTGAGAAGTCGACGAAAATAACCTTTTTATTTCAAATTCGATATTTCAAATCACACGAAAGACCCGTTCGTTTACAAAATTATATTTTCGAGTACAAAGTTGATTATTATCAAAACAATTTATACATTTATGATTCTACATTCTCAAATGCAATTGATTATGAAACGAATAAACATATGGTAACAAAGACAAATGATTTTATAATAAAACTAACAAAAAATGAATTACAATACAATCGAAATTTTAATCACATTCATTTGTATCGTTTTCAACATTCTTATATTAACGAATACATCCATCAACGAATGAGTATACATAACAATTCTATTCGTTTGTATAATACCGAATTGAATTACGGTACAACACAGAATGAAAAAACGTTGGTTAATTACATACCTAGAAGATATGAATATATGATGCAATTGATGTTATTTAATCGTTATATATATAAGGAAATATCTATTAAGAAAATAACCCCTAAATTAGATTCTGTTTATTATAAATCCAAAAGAACATTGTATACGAGGCCAATTCGCATTTTAGATTGTGTGGATAACCTTAATAATGACTCTTCATCAAATAATCATTATGTATATTCCATTACATTTACGAAACACAAACATAATTATAAACTTATTTAAATTTTTAACATTTAATGGTTATATATGTCAATACAAACATTTCAATGGAATGTGACCGGAGATGATACACAATCGTTTGTTTTAGGGAATATTAGACAAATAAACAAACAACAAATATTTGATACTACATATGCCATTGAAAACCTTCAACCAGGAGTACCGTATACAATCACCGCCAATATAAAAAATAGATACACAAATGAAACTACATCATATAATCCAATGAACACAGGAAATATCGGTGAAACGATTTGGTTTGAATCTAATATAGATGGGCTTTTATTTACAAAAGAACATTCAAAATTATATAACATTGTTCCAATCGGATATGAAAATAACAATATTATTATTGAAATATCTCATGACATGCCCGTAGAATATATTGATGGATTTTCAGATACCAAATTTAAATTTGATATTTTTGCAGAACCTCAAAATTCCCCGAGTCCATCAATATGCTTAAATACATACGAAATGGAAAGCAATAATTCATATAGTGAGTTTGCAATTACGGATGTTGAATCCAATCTCCAATACAATATTTACTATTCAATGTTGGTTAACGAAAATGACACGAAATGGTTATATATGCATTCACATGTATATGTGGGTAATATTCAAACGATAGTGTAATTAATTTGAATTTACACTATAATAAACTCTACTAATCTTGAACTTGTTTATAAATTGTGTACAAGCTTCACACGGTTTACTATATTTTGTTCTGTAATGATTGGATGTACCTATTCGAACTACATATAATTCACAATTATCACCGAGTTTAGTCTTGGCTTTTTTAATAGCCGCAACTTCAGCGTGAAGACTGGTTGGTACCGATTCGTATGTTTTGGCAATCAATTTCTGATTGAATGCTTGAGATATAATTTTCCCATTTTTCACAATGATACATCCATGTTTGTGAGCTAATGATGATTTTTTGGCAAGCTCACAACAGATATCCAAATATCTTTGTTGGGTATTTGTTGAAAGCTTACATCGGTTTTTCTCTATGTCATCATATATCGACCTTGTCTTGAACGTGTCTGGCAATGAATCCATAATATAATATATTTAGTCAATACAACCTTAAAGTTGTTTTGTTTCGTATTAAAGATTTAATCGTTAGACTACAACATAATAATGAAATGTATCATTGCGACCGATATGTACAATGGTATTGGAAAAAATAATACATTACCGTGGAAGAATACTAATGATTTAAAACGATTTAGAGAGTTGACTGAAAATAGTACAATGTTGATGGGTGCAAAAACGTTTTTTTCGTTACCAATTAATAAACGTCCATTACCTGGTGAACATCGAAAAAGCATCGTGTTGACGTTTGATCCGTATGCGCATAAATTTGAAAATTACAAAAGTTGCAAGAACTTGCAAATAATGACGATCGATCAATTCAACGAAACATATACGAAAGACGAACAAAATGAAATGATGTTAATAGGTGGGAGTCAAATGTTTAATTTGTTTTTTGAAGACATCCATACATTATATTTAACAGTTATATTAGGGAATTATCATTGTGATACTTTTGTAAAAATGAACGTAGAGGATTGGAAAATATATAAACATGAAAAATATGAGGATAGTGAGTATTTTATTTTAAAGAAATAACGTTATCATTACAACATGGAATGTCCGATTTGTTTCGAAACGGACGAAATATTATTTAAATTAAATTGTTCTAATTCTCACGAATTGTGTCAAGTATGTATAAACAAATTGAGTGTTTGTCCATTTTGTAGACAACGCATAAAACCATCTTTAGAAAGTTCAGAAAAGGACAATGTCAATAAACATGGAATCATGGCATCTTCTTCGTCCTTACACAAATTATATAAGTTGATTATGTAAATATTTTGTATTCTTAATATATATATAAGAAATGAAAGAAATGATGATTAAAATCCTTTTAGTTGCGGTTGTATTACTTTTGGTTCACAATCTTTTAACATATTATGTCGAATGGTATTTTGATAATATTGGTAAGGGTAAGTTATACATAGGTAAAATTATAGGTAAACCCCTTGAATGGGATGATGATGATGATAAATCAGAAACAGAAACAGAAACAGAAACATTCCCAACAGAAACAGAAATGGGTGTAGAATAAAATCACAACGTTACAATGCATTTGGATAAGTCGTTAATCATTGTAGGAGTTTTGTATGAAATAAATTGCAGCAAGCAATCTGCTAGATCGTCTTTTTTTTTGTGACTTTCAAACAATTTTGAATAAATACCGTTATTGTCATAGTCTTTCAAAAATTGTCGACACATTTGAATGCTATATTTCTTACGCAAATTGTAATTTGCACGTCCTTTTACAGTTTTCCCTATGTCCCCCAATTTATATTTTGCACTATAATGAAGTACGCGTGGAAAACCACTCATTTCAAAAAACACACCAAGCGTATTTTCAAATACGCGCATTTTAACATTACGAGAAGGTTGTTTTTCAATCAATACTGTAGAAACGTCCTTTTCGAGAAACATTTCTTGCAAGCATTTAATAACGATTTTAGTTGAGGTTTGAGGAACAGTTACGACGTCCCATTCGATGATTTGAAAATCATCACTTATAATGATGTAGGCAAGATTTTTGGTACCAACATCAATGGATATATTGTACATATAAACGATAAACTTATAAAAACTTTAAAATTATATATTATAATAATTAATAATGTTGATGATTATATTTATTATAATATGTATTTGGATCATTGCAAAATATTGTAAAAGAAAACGTACATATATTCCCAAAATAATATATACATTTTGGAAAGGTAATGATACAAAAGAGAATGTGTTTATTACAAAATGTATACAAACATGGATGACTCATAACCCAAATTGGAAAATAATTGTATTGAATGAAATCAATGTACACGAATACGCTCCTGAATCCTATACAATTCAATGTGATAACGTTCAACAATTTTCAGATTTTGTTCGATTAGAAGTATTGGAAAAATATGGTGGTGTTTGGATGGATGCTTCCATATGGATGAATTCCAGATTGGATTCAATAATTGAAGGAATGGATTATGAACTAATAGGTTATAAAAACCCAATCAGACATGATACATATATCATGGAAAATTGGTTCATAGCAGCATCTACAAATTGCCGATTTGTAAAATTATGGAAGGACGAATTTTTCAAAATGAAACACATTAAAGTGCATGATTATCTAACGTCCGTTCCTACTTCATATAAAGTAGACATTGAGAATCCATTATATTTATCTCAAAATGTGGCATGGAATGTTTGTTATCACAACCATCCTAAATTACACAAAACTATATATTTATATGAAAGTGCAAAAGGACCTTTTGAATTGCAATGGAAATGTAATTGGGACCCAATTAAATATGCTAAATTGTTTCATGACAAGAAACATGATATTTATCCGATGCTTAAAATAACCAATATCGAAAGGAATCAAATAGTTCAACTTCCATAATTGGAGCTTTTTGATAGGTTTAGTAACTAGAATTTTTAATTCATTATTCGACGAAAGGGTCTGTTTCCATTATATTTTTACAATTACCAAGAGCTAAAATTTGAATTTTTTTGAAGTGTCTTTCGCCCAATGATGTTCATTAAACCAATTACAATCTTTGGTAGGATTGCGCTTTATGAATGAAAAGTAAATCCGTGGATCAATATAATTTTGACGAGAAGTGGTTAGATTATTTACAAATTTATCATTTATACTTTTCTTATGATTACATATAGTTGCTGCTTTTTTGTTAGCTAATTGTAGATCGTTGGTCTGAATTAGTACTTTTTGGAAAGTAATTGATGCTTTATATGTGCGAAATACTTTTGCGGTTAGACCTGACATTATTTGATCTAAATATCTATTTACCATATTCGGATTAATTAAAAAGAATATATGAGATTTGTTGTTTGATAGTAATCGTTTCAAATAGGAGAAATACGTAGTTGGTAATGTGATCGTTTTACAAAAAGGGATTGAATCTTTTCCTGGAAATTCGATTTTGACGAGTCTATCCTTGTTGCTCATAATCGATATATGTTTTTTTTCCAAAGTACAACATCCTATGGTTTCAGCTTCCATTGTAGAATCTTTTTCGTGACCGACACGAATACATAGATGTTCAATCAGGTAAACAGCAAGTGCTAATTGAGCTTTTTTCCCACCAAGTACAATATTTGTATTATTGTTATTGTGGAGTTTGTTGATGCGTTTTTTCAATTCTCGCGCCAATTCAAATTTTTGGAAAACATTATTATTATTTGTTTGATAGGATATGTATTTATTGTTCAATGTTATTGGATCTTTCCATGAACAAATCCAATTGGCATGTTGATTACAAACAGTTTTGAATCCTTGGGTATTAAATTTTGAATGTTCGGACGTAGATGCATTGATCGTAATGTACTTCTTCAGAGGTATAAATTTACATGTACCACTCAATGGATGGTTACCTCGACCTATGAAAACATGTGGATATTCCATTTTATTGTTTGGTATTTCAATTCGATTATTATCGACGACCACAAATCTATGGTGTTTATCGGTTGTTTTTGCGATAACACTGGTTCTTATTTTTACAAATTTTGGATTATTTTTGGCAATTGTTTTACATTCTCGTGGATATTGTTTTATAAATCTTTGAAGTAATGATTTCCAAAAATTAATTTTGAACATATTATTTTGTTTTGTATATTTTTTGGTAAATTCTATAAAACATATAGTTTCTTGATTATTTAAAATAATATTACTTGAAAACTTTATATTATATGGAACGTGTAAACACGGAATATATGGTCCATTATGATGCAAATGATTCCACATTAAAATAAACATAGAAAAAGGATTCATCTCAAACACATTCACTTAAAGAATGTACAGTACAATAATATACATATGATGAATTCCTTAAAGGAGCGCAATCAACATTATAGAGATGAACATATTGTATTCGACGAAGAACCTCATATATATTATGTAAACAAAAAACCAATAAATGCTTCAGTCACCACCTTAGTACACAATTATTTTCCTAAATTTGATGCGGACTCTATAATTGATAAAATGATGATGGGAAGGTATTGGTCGAAGAGTAAATATTTTGGGAAAACGAAACAAGAAATCAAGGATGAATGGAAAGCGAATGGATTGGAAGCGACAACTCACGGAACATACATGCACAAAACAATTGAACAATATTACAATGGTTGGGAATTAGAACATCCTGATACACCAGAATTCGATATGTTTTTGAAGTTTTACGAAGATCATAAAAATAGTTTACAAGCATATCGAACCGAATGGGAGATATATGATGAAGATCATGATTTGGCAGGAAGTATTGACATGGTTTTCAAGAATTTGGATGGGACGTATTCCATCTATGATTGGAAAAGAACAAAAGAAATAAAAATGAAAAACGATTGGAAAAAATATGGTTTCGATATAATGAATGAGTATCATGATTGTAATTACATACATTATTCACTTCAACTGAACATTTACAAGAATATACTGGAAAGGAAATATGATTTACAAATAAGGGATATGTATCTAGTGTGCATGCATCCAAATTATAAATCATACAAAAAAATTGAAGTATGTGATCTGCAAAAAGAAGTTGGTATTATATTGGAAAGTCGATCCGAACATTTATTATCAACAAGTGACGTCAATTAACAGTGCTCGTATTTTACATAAATTACGTTTCAAACGTAAATTTTCATTTCGTAACTGATTTATTTGTGTAATCAGTTTGATATTTCTTTCAATAGTAACAGTTTTTTCCCCATTATGTGGACCGTTGTTCATTTTAGAAATAGTAAAACGTCCTTTTTGTTTTTTGTTGTTATTTTCTTTAATCGTATGTAATGATGGCTTTTTACTTGTTTTTAGTTTTTTATTCATATATGATATATATATACATAATATATCATTATTGTAAAAATAATTGTTGATATACATATTAACGTCCAATTTCAATCATGGGTATATTATTAACACGTCTTGCTTCATCTGAAAAACTGCTTATGCTAGTAACAATGATTTTGGAACACGATGCCAAGCAATAAAAATCAATCCATCCTTTATATGTGTCAATCTGTTTGCCTTCGACATTGATTTCGTTCATAATAATTCGGTTTGGAAACATTTGGTGAAGATACAAAGAACACCCAGGTCTATCTGTACAAATATAAAATATAGTATTTTCAGGAAATGTTTTCATTTTTTCGATATAAACTTCGATATATTGAATGTTACTCGGGCAAGCAGATAGATTTTTCGAAGAATCTTTAAAGCAACAAAATTGAGGCGAAGATGTTGGTTGTTTGGTACTTATATCTTTCCATTCGTTTCCAAAAAAATAACCTCTATGCCAATCGTTCACATTGCCTTGACGAATGTGTATACCTACCGCTTTTGTTTCATTGATTTTATTAATCATACTTTTATGTTTATTTGAAAATTTTGGGTTCATCAATTCGTAAATTGAATTGTCATTCGAATCAATGTCCTTTAATTTTACTTCACATGCCTTCAAACAGAATGATTTATATTGTTTAAAGTCCTCTAGAGATCCAATATAAGAACATTGTTCGTTAAATTGAACGATAGGAATTTCTTCGATTTTGCATATTATGTTTTCAAAGAACTTCAAACTTATATGTTTAAATGGTAATTTAAACATATTTTTCATGGATCCGCAAAATCCATCATCGTCGTGTTCAATGATGCATATTTTTCGGTTTGTCATTTTGGCGATATTGTAACAAATACGTATGGTCCGCAAACGATTACCAATACCCCATAAAGGCCAAACATATATATACCTGGTGTTGGTCACATCAATCTTGAGTTGGATAATGTAAATAACCAAGATTACAATACAGTGAATAATAATTAGATTAAAAATGTCACTATTCATACCATAAATACATATTATAAATGATTTTAATAATGACTTATGGGATTTTACATTTTTATTATGAGTAGGGAACTAAATTGATATCTGAATAAAAATCGCGCGTCCATCCATCTTGTCCCATTGGACTCGCGTTAGGAGGACTATCAAAATTACATCGAATTCCATGATAATCAGATCCTTTCACATGTCCGCAATATTTACCATTGAGAGTACCAGAATGATTTGCGCTATGTCTAATCTTCATGTAATATTTGTTATTGGAATCTTTTTGTATTTCATATCGTTCTGAATCATCGGTATTATCTCTACAATAAAGAAAACCACGTCCATCTGCGTGACAATACTTATCTCCCATTTTTAGTTTGAATAACGTTTCATTCGGGTTATTCACACCTTGTACACGTTCTAATGTCGATTGATACACCGGTGCGGTATCCGTACATATCGCTACGCCGTCTGCTCGAACTTTACAAGACTTGTCGTTGAATACCAAATCATAAGTCCCAGTTTCTGGTATTTCGGGAAGAGCTGCAACTTCTGCTGATGCTTGAACCTCGTTTATCATTGCACCAAATGTTGCTAAATCATCACCGTCATCTTCATCTTTTTTGGGAGGCATTAAAAACCAATGTTCTCGTTTATTACATGAGCACAAGGATAATAATAAACACAACACCATTAAGAAAAGAAGAATATGTATTGGTGATATCTTAATGTTCTTTTTACCAAATTTAGTTTTCATTACTATACCATTTAACAAATATATTTATAGTAATGGAAATGGGGTCAGTTTATTTGGTCCTTCGGACCTGTTAAACAAAAACAGTATACAACCTATGACCATTTAGGTAAACCTTTTTTAAGGATGGCTTCCATCAGCAATAATTTATGATTTTCATTTATAATATTTCATCCGTTTGTGAACCCACTAGTTGGTGTTGAATCAACCCAAGTCCCTGGACTTGCATATTCGCTACTGAACGTATCCAAACAAGAAAGTGGAACCTTCTTCATGTGATCGTTATATAATTAGTTTGCATCTCGTTTTACTGTTCTTTTACTTACAAACTCGCACAATGGATTGATTACCATTGTCTCGCACCAACTGTCATCGGGGTTTCTCCCGAACCACATGTTTTCATATAACCGCTATGATTACAAAGATAGGCACCTGTATGTGCGTTTCTGATATAGTATGAACCACCATTACGTATGAATGCAAACTTGGCTTCATTGGGGGCATTACTGACTGTATTACCCAAGTTTATGTTGGTCGCAACTTTACCATCACCCCACTGTTTCCAACAATTTTTGTTATCTGAAGCAGATGTGCATATAGTCGTATAATGTGGATACGCAGATTCCACCCTATTTGGATACCATGTTTTCGCTCCTCCCTTGTGTAATCGATTACTACGACGATTCAAATATTTGTCATTCGAATGGTCACTTACGTCCCAAAATTGAGTTCTTCCGTGTTGTCTGGTTTTCCATGCCTCGGGGGGTGGGGGGGCAGCGGGAGGGGCAGCGGGAGGGGCAGCGGGAGGGGCAGCGGGAGGGGCAGCGGGAGGGGCAGCGGCAGGGGCAGGGGTAGTGACAGAGGTATCGGCAGCGGTAGTGACAGAGGTATCGGCAGCGGTAGTGACAGAGGTATCGGCAGCAGTACCGGCAGAGGTAGCGTCAGGGGTATTAAATACATCAGTATTGTACCAGTCGTCGTCATCATCATCATCATCATTTTTGGGAGGCATTAAAAACCAATTTTCTCGTTTATTACGTTTATTACATGAGCACATCGAAACTACTAAACACACCACCATTAAGAAAAGAAGAATATGTAATGGTGATATCTTTATGTTTTTCTTACCAAATTTAATTTTCATATCTATACTATTTAACAAATATATTTTTTCAACTTAAAGGATATATATTATCAATATACAGTACAATCATGAAATCTTTACAAGAAACTCGTTTTCATGTACATAATAAATTGAACAAGTATTTTGATGATTCTACATGTAAAAGTATTGAAGAATCCATTTACAACCATACAAAAACGTATTGTGTAAATAAACTCAATATGAAGATATTACTATGGAGTGATAAAAAAGTACGCCGCGTTTATTTGCGTAAATCTCGACACATATTATTTAACGTTAACGACATACAACGTGAACTTGCAAATAAAACGATAAGTCCAGATCAAGTGGCACATACACATCATGAAGTATGGAAGCCTGAATTGTATAAGCCTATACACGACAAGGCGAAGCAAAGAGAAATGAATACGCTCATGTATGAAAAACGTGAACAAGTACATGAAGACGGACTACTGATTTGTGAATTATGTAAATCCAAAAAGACAAAATATATTGAATTACAGACCAGAAGTGCGGATGAGCCGATGACAATATTTGGAATGTGCATGGAATGTGATTATCATTGGACGGACAACGGAAAATAGGGTATTATTAGCAAGATCTCATAAGGTGCGTGATGGATATATTAATGCATATTTGGTGTAGACACTCTAATTAATTAAAAATTATAAACCATGCTCAAAAGTTCGTATAGACCCAAGACAACATTTAAAAATAAATGTTTATTTTTAATTTAAATGAACAGGCGAACATTTTTGTTACACCCCACCACATTACTAACAACTAGAAGCGCGCCGTCGAAAATGATTTCGAATGTGAAAGACGAAGTGATAAACCAACATTTGTTTTTGTCTTCCAATAAGCAAATGGAATCTTTTATAGTTTATGAAGATTATGACGATATTGTTATATTTAATCATTCTGTAAAATGGAACGATCCGATTACAAGGGAAGAACGTACCAAGTTAATCAAGGAAACCTATATCTTAGGATCAAAATCCACTTAAAGAACGTGATGTAGTATGGTATTACTAATCCAGTATGGATCACCAAGACATAACCAATACAGTCAATGTTCTGCGTACGTCTTACAAAAAGTATTATGATAATCGCTCAAGGACGGTATTGATGACAAACAAAAATTATTTTGATCTACTGAACGGTCAAGCTGATCCACTTCCTTCGAAAGAGAAAGAGAGAAAAGAGCCAAAAAAACGCCCACCGTCAACCTCTCAAGTATGTGATGATGTGCGTTGTAGAGCATACAAAATGGACGGTAATAAGTGTAACGCGAAAATCAAGATTCGAGGTAATGAGTTTTGCGCTCGACATTCAAAGAAAACTTAAACAGATTTAAGAATAATTATTGCATGAATATTATATAATGCAACAAACAAACAACAACTCACAACCTAATGAAATGAATGATTTTCTTGAACTCTTACAGAAAGAATCTGTTGCAAATTATAATGAAAATATGAATACCAAAAAAGTTCAAAACCAAGCACGAGATGAACGTATGAAAGCGGTTATGAATAATTTAACCGACCAAATCATGAACGGTGCGAAAGAAAAAATGTTGTCCGCTAGTAAAAATGGTCTTTTTCAAACCCCACTTTATGAATTCAGTATAGGTGATTCTTACAATGACGAATTCAAGACTATATTTCTGTTCAAGGGTCCAATTCGTTGGACCAAAGATGTAGGTTTTTTTGAAGAAAAAGGAATTGATACGATTAACAATAGAATTGCGAATCTACTCAATCCAATAAATACTTTTTGTAGATATGATCGAAGTGATTCCAAACACCGTGTATATGCTTCTTGGAAAACGAACAGATAAAAAATCAACTTAAAGGCGATTTAATACAATATAATAAACGAACGAACGAGAATGTTTAATCTACGTGAATATTCTGACCAATATCTTGAGTTTATGTCCAAAGTTTACAAAAACAAGCATGTAGTGAATATATCAACGATTACTCTAATATGTAATTTAAATGTAGAAAAGATAGATATAAAACAATTTACCGAAACGTTTTCGAAACCGAATGTGAATGTAAAAATATCCAAATCGAACAAAGACTATGAATTAAGCAAAAGAGGTAAAGTAAAGAAAACTTTTTTCAACCAGGTTTCTTTAAATTATCATGATATTTCAAGAAAGTCAATTAAAATATTTTCGAATGGGAAACTACAGATAACAGGTTTGAGTAGTTTTTATGAATGTAATCTAGTAGTGAACATGGTTATTCAATGGTTACAAGAAATTTTCACGACCGAACGTATTGAATTAGTAGATGCATACATAGGGATGATAAACAGTAATTTTTCAATACATATGAATTTAGATTTGATTAATTTGAACAAAATATTGAATAGAAATGACAATATAATGTCGATATATAATCCAGAGAGTTATCCAGCGATTAACATGAAGATGCGAACAGATATTCGTGAATATGTCAATGATACAACTCCCAGTGTATCTATTTTTATTTTCGGAACAGGTAATATAGTGATAACGGGAGGAAAGACATTACAAGATATAATTACGGCGTATACCTTCATTGTAGATACTATAAGGACGAATGAATCCGACGTAAAAAAGAATACATTACATACACCTAAATCTCATAAAAAAGAATATATTATAGAGGGTTACAATATTCGACAATATATGTCATGTATTAGTGAATAATATTATTATATCATCTATTAATATAGATGGTCCTACCAGGAATGAGTGATGGTCGTTGTATGACAACATACATTTCAAGTTGCAATTTGAACACCAATTTAATGAAAACGAATAACTTGAATAACAATCAATATAGAAAGTACCTTCAAGAAAATGCAACCAAACTGATGGAAAATACTGTTAATATATGCAAACAATCCGTTACGAACGAATGTGTATATTGTATTGATTTAGGAAATCAAAAATAAGTACTTAAACAAAAAGGTTATAGATAAATTAAATGTCAATGAACTATGTGATGACGTTTAAGGGCGTTAAAGTTCCGATAGATTCTTTAAATACAAACGACGTTAAAAAAATAACAACTGAACTGATAGTAGAACCAACATTATCAGATTATCAACAAGTTCAAATCAAATATCGTGTATATTTAACATCGAAGAATCACATATATGTACCTAGATTTTATTTTCAAGATGTGAATATGGTAAATAACACAATAGCTGAAGGCGAAACGATAAATCTAGATTTTAAAGGAAAATTACGCGAATCGACGAACCAACTAGAGGCGTCTAGTAAAATTATTGAAAAACTTAATGAAGATGGTGGTAGTATATTGAGTTTACCTACGGGATATGGAAAGACTACTGTAGCGTTACATATATTGAGTAAAATGAATACTAAAACATTGATTATCGTACACAAAGAGTTTTTACTTAATCAATGGAAAGATAAGATTAAGCAATTTCTACCTGAAGCAAGGATAGGTCAAATCCAAGGTCCGAAGGTAGACGTTTACAACAAAGATATTGTGATAGGAATGTTACAATCATTGAGTATGAAAGATTATGATGCTGAAATATTTAAAGGATTTGGATTTACAATAATAGACGAAACACATCATATATGTAGTCGTACATTTTCAAAAATATTTAGTAAATTCAACACTAGGTATATATTGGGTTTGTCGGCAACCTTAGAGAGGAGTGATGGTTTGACTTATGTTTTACATTGGTTTTTGGGAAAAGTTGGTTATCACACGGAAAGACGAAATCAACATCATGTTGATGTGGATGTAATTGAGGTGAAATGTGATGAATATGAAAAAGCTTTTCCAAAAAACCGACAAGGAACTTCAAATATGGCATTAGCGATAACCACATTATGTGATATTTCGTTTAGGAACGATTTAATTATGTCGATTCTGACGAAATTATCTAATGAAAATCGCAAGTCGTTGTTATTGACGGATCGTCGTGAACATTGTTTTGTATTGAAATCCTTGTGTGACCAACACTTTAATGGTAATATTTCAGGATTATACATGGGTGGTATGAAATCCCATGAATTGAAGGAAAGTGAAGAGAAACAGATTATTATAGGAACATACACCTTGGCTCATGAAGGATTAGATATACCATCATTAGACAGTATTGTATTAGGTACGCCAAAATCAAATATAATTCAAGCTGTAGGGAGGATATTACGAGAGACGGATGGAAAACAACATGAACCGCTTATTATAGATTTAGTAGACAAATGGGGTCCTTTTTATTATCAATTTAGGAAGCGCAAAATATATTACGACAATACGGGGTTTAGGATTCATTCGAACAAAACTCCCGATAATGTGTCGTATGTATTTTGTGTAGAAGAATAATGCGTTATATTCTGAAAAATAATGTAGGGTGTTTATGTTAATGGAAACGGTAATTGCTGATCTTACAAACAGAATTATGCAACTTGAAACCAAATTGGCCCGTCAAGAAAAAGCATTTCGCAAATTGAAAAAGGAACTCATTCCTGAAAATGAACGCAAACAACGTGCTCCTAGTGGTTTTGCGAAACCAACGTACCTTTCACCTGAATTGTGTACATTCCTCCAACTAGACCCAGGATCTGAATTGGCTCGCACTGAAGTAACTAAACGTCTCCTTCAATATGTAAAAGATAATAAACTTCAAAATGTGGATAATAAACGTATTATTAATACTGACTCAGCTTTGAATATCCTCTTACAACCATTAGAAACAGAACCTGTTACGTATTTCAACATTCAGCGTCTTCTTAAAAATCACTACATCAAACCTTCCGAAACTCCCGTAGTAGAAGTCCCAGTGGTAGAAGCCCCCGCAGTTGCCAGTACAAGTACTCCTAAAAAAACCAAACCCCCTGTTGGTAAAAAGGCTCCATCCGCGCGTTCGGTAAAAGCTTAAAAAAATGAATATGATTGATACTAAACTATGAACACGTGTGTATTTGATCAATTATGCAATAGAGAAGAAATTGAAAAGATACTAGATTTACGTATAAGAGATTTGACACTTTACCAAGAAGCGCTTTTGCACAAATCTGCTGTGAAGATTTATGATGCTCAACGATCAAACGAGCGATTAGAGTTCATAGGAGATTCTGTATTGAATTTAATAATTGCAAGATATTTATATGATAAATATCCAGATGAAAACGAAGGGTTTATGACCAAGTTGAGAACACGTTTAGTGAGTGGACAGTGTTTATGTGAAATTGCGAGACTTATGGATTTGCACAATCACATACGAATGAATGAAAAGGCCTTAAAGCAAGGATGGAATTCAAACAATCGTATATTAGAAGATGTTTTTGAAGCCTTAGTTGGTGCCGTGTATTTAGATTTGGGTTTACAAATGGCTACAGTGTATGTACACGATAAATTGAACAAGTACGTAAAGTTTGATGATTTGTTGACGGATACGAATTATAAAGATATTTTAATGAGACATACACAAACAACTAATTTAGAATTACCTTCTTATATAATTAAGAGTGAACATGGTCCAAATCACGACAAGCAGTTTGTAGTAAATGTGTATATAAATAATCATTTGGTTGGAGAAGGTGTAGCAAAGAATAAAAAGAAGGCGGAACAACTTGCAGCTAAAAATGCGTTAAATTGTTTAGGTGTAGTTTAAATCTTGGTAAAAAAAGAAGAACAGATAATAGGCATGTATAGTGCAGGAATTCTATTATATATAGTTTTGAATTCTGAGAAATATTTTCTATTGGGTAAAGATGACAAATATAATAGTTGGAGTGATTTTGGTGGTAAATGTGATTATTCCGATAATTCCGACCCATTAGTTACTGCTTCTAGAGAGTTTTATGAAGAAACGAGTGGGATCGTAATGCATAAGTCTCAAGCATATACCATGATTAAAGACAAAAATGAATTAGTTGTTTGTTCTTCTTATAGGAAACAAAAGTATTTCATGTATTTATTAGAATACAACGATGTCGATTATACATCATTCAAAAATGCATTCGATAATCAACACACATACTTGTGTGAAATGAAACATAAATGTCCCAAAAAATTTAAAGAGAAGAAGGAATTAGATTGGTTTAATATGAATGATATATTACAGAATCCTAAGTCATTTAGAGGAGTGTTTTATAATTCTATACAAAAACATGAAGCTGTGATAAGAAGTGCGTAACATGTTTAAAAAATATTTCACATCTTAAATTAGAGATGTCTGATATCATAATTTCAAAGGGAGGTGAAGGAGAAACTTTTGACTTATACGCCGAGTCCAGTAGCGACTCTTCAATTCAAATTTCGAGGTCTAAATCGAAATCGAAATCAAAATCTCGTAAACCTCATCGATCATACAGTCCCGAATATTCCCCCCAATCACATGTCCATAAACCACAGCAAGAACATAGACCACGATCATCTCAACCACCAATGCCAGATGATGTAATTGGAACATTTGCAAATCCAGAAAAAAGACGAATCGAACGTGAAGAAGAAGCGGGATCTGAAGCGTATAGTCAAAACGGAGATGAATCTGTGAATGAAAGTCAAGATGGTTACGAAGAATATGAAGAAGAATATCAAGAAGATGTGCCTTCTGACGGATTTGAAACCATTGAAGATGAAAAACAAGATTTATTGTATAAATTTTACAGAATGACCACGAAGGGTATCCCTGTAAATAAAAAATACAATGTGAATTCGGATATACACGAGATGCGTCGAGAATATAATAGAATTAATCGCGATATGGAAGTGAATTCAAGTATTAAGTTTTCGCGTCGAATGCTAATGGCTTGTGTTACTGGTATTGAATTTATGAACAAAAGGTATGATCCATTTGATGTCAAATTAGAGGGTTGGTCTGAATCTGTAATGGAAAATGTTGATGATTATGATAATGTATTCGAACGTTTACATGACAAATATAAATCGAAGGTGCAAATGGCTCCTGAAATTGAATTACTATTATCCATTACGGGAAGCGCATTTATGTTCCATTTGACTCAAAGCATGTTTAGTAATTTACCTAATTTGAATGACATTGCAAAAAGTAATCCAGATATTATTCAAAATCTAATGAAGACAATGTCTCAAGTGAACACATCAAATACAAAACCATCAAACGAAGCGAACGAAGCACCGAATGTTGATGAAAATGGTCAACGCGAAATGAAACCTCCATCATTTGACATATCATCTGTAATGAGTATGTTTAATCCAGGTGGCTTTGGAGGACCTCCTGTAATCTCTCAACCTTCACATCGATCACCATTACCACCACCCATTTTGAAAACACACACACCAATAAACAATGATACTTTTAAAACACCACCAACACCTGTACCATCTAGGACTTCAGATATACCCATTATGAATAGACCCGCGAGTCCATCAATATCCCAAGTTTCGTCTTCCGTGAATGAGGACTCTATTCAATCAACCGATGTACTTAAACAAATATCATTTTCTGAAAGTGTAACAACAAATGGCGGGAAACGTGGACGTAAGCGAAAACCAACAAATCCTGAGAAAACAATAAATATTTAAATATTTCTTTATAATAAATATTACAAATGATGTTAACTATGACTCCTATAGAGGATGCTTGGGGAATAGATCCAACCTCAGAGAATTCATTTGATGCAGAGAAAAAAAAACAAATGTATCTTCAAAACATGCATAATCAAAACAATGATAAAATCAGAGCTTTCAATACAAGTTATGCCTATGATGAAATGGTTATTAATGTAGAATCGTACAATCCAACCAGAATCGATTTAGTTATTACAGATTCTGAAATAATTTCAAAATTAAAATCCATGACTTATAAAAGACAACAAGAATTGGCCACCGATTTGTTGAAACAATATTTTAGAGATAACCCTCAAAGTCAAGTACATACAACACAACCAAATAGAATTAAAGTAGCCAATTCATCCCTACCACCCAATTCATCATGGAGAAATACGGATGATATGGATTTGATTCCAACTAATGTAGACGAAATCGTTGCACAAACTCAACAACAACATAATATGCAATTATTACCACCCGATAACAACACATCCGAACAAATATATGGAAATTTAAACACCGTAAACCCACCGAATTCATCCAATTTTCTAAGTCAACCTAATCGATATAATGATAAAAATATTGAATTTTACAAAGCAGATGGATCCTCAAAGAATGATTCGTTTTTATTGTGTATACTTGCCTTTCTTATTTTTGTTTTATTTGAAAGATTATCGTGTATTATCAAACATTCCTAAGACTTTTTCGATTGTCACTGGTTGAGATTTATCTCGCCTTATTTTCAAAGGATTATTCATTACTTTAGGTGCGGATGAAGATTCACATCCGAATACATCATTTAGACCCTCTTTTTTTAGTACATCTGTTTTATTATGGGTGACTAATGTTTGGTGTTTTTCAATGTCACAATGAATGGTTTCGATTGGTGGTAAATTCACAATATATATTTGATTATCTTTTCTAAACTCTTCAATTGACATAAACCCCCCAAATATTTTTAAACATTGTCTAGGTGGTGCATAGGATATGCAATCCAAAATATGTTCTTTTGATGTCGATTCTTGAAACATTAATTCAAGAAGCATATTCGTGTTATATTTATTCACATTATTTGCATAACTATCATAATTGTAGGTTTTCATACATGGAAAGCTACAAAACTGACCAATACATTGATATGTTTTAGTGTTTTCAATATATTTTACTGGTAATTGATATTTCATATCATACGAATGACAACACCACCAACATAATTGAGTAACTTCCTTATTAGCTGCCTTTCCTTTTCCTTTTGCATTTACCATTAAGTATATTATTATTAATATGTGTTCATTTTCCTTAAATTAAGAAATTATATATTAGTAAATGAGTACACCAATTTCTCAATTAGGAATACAACCACATCCCAATACAAACAATTTATTAAATATGTCTGGACCAATGGCACAACCTACAATGAATGGTTCTATGGACGCCGCTCAAAGAAATTCACCGGTTGATACACCTTCCTATGCAGATTTATTAAAAAATATGCAAAATGATGTAACACGCGATAAAGAACATCAACAAAACGCGGAACATCAACAATTACAAATGCAAAATCAAATGTACCAAGATCAAATGCAACAAATGCAAATGCAACAACAAATGCAACATCAAATGCAACAACAAATGCAACAACAACAAATGCAACAACAAAAAATACCCGATGAATATAATGACGACCGTATGGATGAGGTGGAATATGCTAAAAAAGAAGTAACTAAAGCGGATACATCGATTGATTTTCAAACTGAAATTGTGA
>Ga0315315_10000861_pt1 | contig 27004 bp, 34 predicted proteins | sample M140m3416metaG_FD_203699 | JGI IMG/M metagenome (GOLD analysis project Ga0315315, IMG submission 203699) | Ammonia-oxidizing marine archaeal communities from Monterey Bay, California, United States - M1 40m 3416 | ecosystem: Environmental > Aquatic > Marine > Intertidal zone | place: USA... | reverse complement strand
CGGATTATATGTATCTCTAGAATATCTGTAAAAATTATTTCCACTAGGGATACTAAACCCCCCCCTAAGGGGGGTTTTTATAGGGGGATCAAATGTCAGCAGAATTTATTCAGACCGCTGTTGAGCACGTAGACACTGGCAGTTTCATTTTGCTCACATGGTATCTTATGACAAAATGGATACCTGCGGAGAGAGCTTTGGAAAAAAAAGAACGTGAAAATTTGGTTCAGCGATTTACAGAAACTATCGCCAGAGAACGAGAAGCCCACGCAGACGATATCCTAGCATTACAGCGGGATTATGATAAAATGGTGCAGAACGAGCGTGAGCATTTTAAAGACACTGTCAATACTATGATCGAGTCTTTTTTACGCGAAGTTGAACGCATAGAGAGCAAGATTAGCGTTTAATAAAAAAAGGTTGACCACCCAAAGTCGCTATTGAATTCGGGTCGGCCAACCTTCCAGTCCGATTACTTTGAGTAAGTCAATTACTCCATCTTCTTGGTTTTAGGATTCCATTTTTGCCAACCCCGATCTGGTAGCCAGTTTCCTTCAGAGTCTTTACGACGTGGGAACAAGCCTCCACCCTTCTTCATTGCACCGAATGACAACTTAGCTCCACAATCTAAGCATCGCAATTCGTAGTATTCGTTGCCTTCATTTTCTCGAACAACAAATCTCAGGTTCTCAGATCCACACTTTCCGCATTTAATTTCCCCAAAAACCTCTTGAAAGGTTGATAGTTGAGTAACAGCCTCCTTTACGGTATCTGATTCGAATTCTACAGTTGTATTGCCAATCTTGTGAATAATCTTCATTAGTTATCTCCAGCTTGAATCGTACCCCGTGATATCATCAGGGGTTTCTTTGTTTTTAGTTTGAAACTCGTTTAACATAGACAACATTTTAGAAGCTGTCTTCTTCTTAATATCTTCGACGGATTTATAGCTTTCTGACCCCATATTAATGAATTTCACAACATCAATATTGAGCTGCTTACACTTGTTGTCCATAAATCTAATTTGAGCAGAACTGATACTATCTTCTTCATTCCACTCACCGTCTGTAGGCTTTCCCGCATTCACAGACTCCCTTACAATAGATTCTACATCTTTCTTCCTTGTAAGCTCTTCAGCAGCCAAACAGCGGATCTTAAGAGCCTTTCTGAGGGCACGTCCTTCAGCTCTAGTGCTAGCTGTAGCAACAGGATGAGCACAGAATAAATCATCTGTATTACCATGCCACACATCAGCCACATCAGCATAGGTTCGTAATTCCCCAGAATTCATCCAGTTAATTACTACTTCAAATACTACAGTAGCCCTGCCGGGCCCATCCGCGTCTGTGGAAGGGAAAACCTGAGAGGGCCGACTGCTCACGATATCGCCCAACACATCCTCGGCAACCCGTCTGAGACCTGCACATGTAGGATTGCCATCAATCAAATCCTTACGATCAAATTTATCCATTACATAATCATTCCATTCCTGTGAGCCATAAGCAGGCATCGTCATTTCTACTTCCTTGATTTCTTTTTCATCTTCGATGCTGTCCGTATCAAAAAGATCCTGATCCAAAACGGCTGTCATTAGTTAATCTCCAATTCAATAAAGCGTTTGTTTTTAGGTGGAAACTTGTCCTTGATCTTTTCCACTTGTACAGAAACGAGGGACCACAACTTACGTTGTACACTTTGGGACATGTGCTTGCATAGATAGCGAATACGAATAACACAAAATCCTTTAGATATCAATAATCCATTTTTAATGGAATCAAATTTTATAACTTCCTCAAGCCTCTTTTGCCCAAACAGGGGCAGAAAGTGCTGCGGACCATCTATCTCTATTATAAGCTTGAACTCAGGTAAAAACAAGTCTATTTCGAAATTTCCTTCGATTAAATTTTTGACATGAAGCCGTACATCATATCCCTCATCAAGAAGCTTTTGTCTGAGGAATTTTTCGGCCTTGGAGCCCTCTTTGGTTGTTTTTTGTAATTCTCTGCCAGCTTTTTCCAGCATTTCCCGCTTTTTATCTGCGGGCATTTTTTCCCATCGTTCCTTGGCACCATTGGAGAAATTTTGCCTATCTTTCTTAGGCATGTTCTTCCATCTCTTCTCCGTAGACTTACTAATTTTAATCTTCTGTTCTTCAGTTCTTGTGGAGCCCTCTGTGGGATGCTTGGCCCTGCCAGACTTAATAGCCAATGACTGGGCTTCAGATCTTGAACGACGAACAACACCATTACTCTCAAGAATTCTTTCGATTTTCTTTGGGTAGGTGTTAAGCTCTTTGGCTATTGCGTAAGTGCTGTGATCGTTATTGTATTGTTCAATAACATATGCTGAATCAATTTGTGACATGTTGTTTCTGTTGTTCCTTTTGTTGTTGTGCTTTTTCTCGCCTTAATTTAAGCCGTTCCTGTCTACGGTCTTCTTTCTCTTTTTCTTTTTGTAGGTGGTCTAAGTAGAAATCTGTAATTTGACCTAAGTTCCAATCATCTATAATAGCCGCAGAATCTTTGTTGCAGAAGTTCTTAATAAGTGCGGCATGTGATTCACTCCTAGCAAATAGATGCAATTTGTGGTCATGCAAGATATCGCAGGCGGGTCTATAGTTGACGGGATTAATTAACCATTCCATGTCCCACAGATATAAACACTTTACTGCATTGTTGTGTGTTTTTATCAAAGTATTGGCTTCACTTAAAGTGGTGGCTATTGCGATTCCCTCATAATCAGAAAAGAAGCCCACATTTCTACAGGAGAACAAGGGAGCTGTGACTGGTATAGAAGGACGCTCATAAAAAACAGAGGTAGAAATATCAGTATTTTCCCTCGCTTTATTGAACTCCTTGACCAGATAAAAGGATTTTTGGGATGGTCCTAAACTACTAACAACTGCTGCAATATTAATCATTTCTGCCCCTATCTAATTATCTATTCCTGTTATAGAGTTATAGGCTGCCGTGTAGGCAAAATACCCAATTATCTCAATCTTTCCACGGTTTTTATTACTTCTTCTACGTCTGTGTCTGTTAGCATCTCGTGGAATGGTAGACTTACCGTTGTTGTGGATTCCTTTTCCGACAAGGGCAAAGAATTCCCCATCCATATTTTCGGTGATCCATGTACTCTGTTATATGACTTATTATTATGACAACATTCATAGTGGATACCACATATAATATTGTGTTTTTTCATCTCGGCTATAAAAAGCTTGTTATTACCTACATTAATTCTATACAAATGTTTACTGCTATTATTCAAGCCAAAATGGTCATTGTATGTCTTTAATATTTCTCCCAGTCTCTCGTTTTTGGCGTCAAGTTTTTTTAGGTTCTCATTTGCTATATACGCCTGAATAGATGTGCTGTGCATTTTATATCCAGCGGTCTGTTGGGTTCTATTCCAATTGTTTTCACTAAACTCTGTGCCATTTAAAGTCATAACCCGAAACCAATCAATGACTTTTTTATTGTTAGAGACTACCATTCCTCCGTCGCAACTGCCCACAGGCTTTGTTGGGTAGAAACTAAAGATCATGATAGCGTCGTCTTTACCGAGGTCCGCATACTGGTTTCTACTGACCTGCTGGGCTGAGTCGTATATGTTACGGTGGAGATGGTAACAGCTTCCCACCCAGTCAACATCATCGTAAAATTCTATACTATTACCACTATTAACAATAACATTTGGCACTGCAATCGGCATTATGCTTGGGATTGAAATGGTAGTGTTGTATTTTAATAGAGATAGAAACAGCAGACTGGACGCGGAGTTAGCTGAGCATGCATATTTAGCCCCAACATAATTGGCAAAGTTTTGCTCAAGCTCATGAACCACATCATCGTGTAGCAAATTGCTAAATCTGCTGGTATTTATATCATAGTTATTTATATGGAATAATTTTATCATTAAATTTTCGCTGCCGACATTGTGATGACTTGACTGCGTTCATCCCTAGTGCCGACAATGATCCTTTCATGTGTTACATCAAAATCTAATTTCTTAAATATACTTAATAATTTTTCGGTGGTGTAAAGGTTTTTATGATAATGATCTCCTCTATTTATATTTCCAATAACACAAGCCAACAAGTAACCCCATTTCTTTTTGTAGGGATACTCACTAACACCATACCACTCTTCGGTTTTCATAAGATCTTCTTCACTTTTGACGAATTTCTGCCAATCGCTTGCTGAGTCTGACCATATGTCATTAACCTCGTCAAAATCCGGAACAGATATTTCGAAATGACCACCGGTTTTCAATACTCTCCTGATTTCATAGAATAATAATTTTTCCTGTTCCTTGGTTAGATATTCAAATATCTTGACAGCCCTTATAAAACCAACCGATTCGGATTCCATCGGCAAATTAAACACATCCCATTGCTTGATTGATAACTGGTCATCAAATGTGCGGTTTGGATATTTTTCTCTCAGATCATCCAGTGACCCCATGCCCACATTGGTATAACCCTTTAGAACAACAGGATGATAACTCAAGTTCAGCTTAACCATCCCTAAACCTTAGCTAGATTTCTAAACTCTGTATAACAGTTTATATAGTCGCTGGTATCGTATTCAGTACTACAAATTACCAATAGGACTGAGTCGGGTGTCGAGTAAATTTGCTCATCCCAAATCATCTCCGGTATAAACAGGCCCTTCTTCGGATCGTCTAATTTGACTGTAACTTCATTGCCGTGTCCATCTTTACAGATACATACGACTTCACCATGTAGACATATTAAAACTTGCTGAGTTGTTTTGTGTGCGTGCTGCCCCCTATTTTTGTGTGAGTTTACATCAAACACATAGAACACCCTTTTAACTTCAAAAGGGACTTGTTTACGCAGTTCAATGGGAACCAGAACACCGTCTTCGGCGTGGCCAATAAAGTCTATAGTCTGTACATCTTTAATATTTACTGCACTCATACAAAAGGCTCCCTCGTTAATAAAATTGTTTTTTTCTCCGGCTCGTCGTTTTCGAAAGAATTTATTTCAAAGTCAATAGTCCACCCTCTATTTTTTAAAATATCCACAAAATTCTGACGATTAATAATACTATTAGTAGCTCTGAGCCCTCCGTATGTGCTGTACTCAACAAGATGGGTATCGGCTGTGTCTATATCCTGTCTGTGCAATATCACATACTTAGATGCGTATTGTAGCACCTGATCTAATACGATTAGAGGATTGGTGGTCTCGCTTAAAAAACTATTCATAACGACGATATCATAGTTGCTCATAAACGAATAATCATCATTATCAGCATTGAAATAAATATACTTTAGTGACGGTTGTAATACTTTAGAAACACCTTCAATAATATGCTCTAAATCTGCTCCTGTGTAATCTAAATCAGGAAAGGTCTTGGCCAACTCTGCTTTACAACACCCCACATCTAAGACGGTTCTACTCTTGGCGGCTCTTAATATACACTCCTTCAATGGCGTAAAATGCACACTGTCGTGCAGCGGTGGAAAATTCGTGGCTAAAATATGACGACATATATCTTGATTGTGCCAAGCTGTACTATTCATTAAATTATCCCGTTATAGATTCTTATAAAAGAACATTTGAAAAGAATTTCTTGTCCCGACTAACTTATCTGATAATCGTTTAACCTCATGCCAAGTGGCGGTTCTGTCTTTATTTGGCTCACAAGGAGCAAACACTACCATTCGGTTAGGTAAAAATTCTAAGGACTTAGCTCCAGCTTCAGTCTCTGCATCTTTATAGATATGTAGTCCGAATTCTTTATTTTGATCTGTCTCTGGAGCGTAAAACAAAATAGTAAAAATATTTTCTTCGTTGTCGGTATGCCTTTCTATTGTATATCCTACACTGTCCTTAACCATACTCGCATGAAAAAAATAGTTATCATCAATTTTTTTAGTCTGTAATTTACGGCACAAAGCTTTATAAAGCTCGTCCTTAGACTCTATGCACGATTCAAAAAACCTTCTAGTATGTTCATGTCCCTTACTGAGTAAAGCCTCAAAATTATCAGCATGATATACTGTAGAATTTTTTTTGTTGGATTTCGTCCATAAATTATAATCTGTGATATCTACGCCAAAACGCTCTTTGTTACCGTAGTCGCCTCTTCTATAATTTTTGTCAAAATCTTCTAATTCTAAATCTCTGGCAAGCTGTTGGTAAAAGTCATCCGGCAAAAGATCGTCTATTATTAAGTGCTCATATGGCTCATTGATAACCTGTGACTCTTCAATTTTTTTTAAAATTTGCTTTATTATTAAGGTCATGTCTTGTCTTTCTAATGCCGGCATTGCTAATACTCCATCTTGTGTGTTTCTAAACATTTTATCGTAAAGTATTTGCTAGGCTGCCCACAAACTGCTTGTCTTGTGTTTATTCGTGTTTTCTTATCTTTATTTTTACTCTGTAGAATCTGCACATATTCCATGTCTACTAATTCAGGATGTACCCACCAATCTTCATACGCACACTCTTTACATACATTTGGAGGGTCTAATATGTCTTGAAACACACAGTAATAACCTTTATTTTTTAGTATTTCCCTAGAACAAATTTGAGTCGCTATAGCGTTTGGCAGGCCGGTGTAAATGTCATGCTCCATTGTGATTGTGGCAAACCTATATTCATTTAATATATCGTCGTTTAATTTAAGCAAGGTTTGTAGTGCTGTGTTGTCTCTAACTTCTAAATCTAATTGTAAGAAGTGTAAATCCGTAGGGAAATTATTAGATTGAAAGACATGTTTGTAATCTATTTGAGTGGCGTCTTGTATGATGGCTATACTATTGGACCTTAATAATGCATAGTCCTTTTCATAATCATCTTCTCTATCTACCATTACTCCAGACCACCCAAAGCTTTTTTCTAATATGTAAGAGTTGTTGTTCTCTCGTGGGTGCCTAGAACCTAATTCCAAAAAGTATCCACCATACAAAAAATTCGTACAATTTAACACAAACATGTCGGCATTAGCCTGTCCATGATATTGTAGAATGCTGTTATATGCCCGTCTGTATTTTTCCTTCATTATGTACTTTCCTCCAGTTTGGAGTAGTTTTCTAAATTTCTCAAATGGCTACTATTAGACCAGTATTGCAAGATGTCCGCCTCCATCCTTCGATCTTCTGATGTTCTGAGATCAAAGTATTTTTTGTCCTTAAATCTGGGGTCGCTAGAAGAATACTTAGTAAAGAGCGTCGTGTCTTCTTCAGAGCCAAATCCAGAAAAACCAATTATATTTAAATTATTGAAACCAGAGTCTAGTAAGTGTTTTATAACAGCAAACCCATCTGTGGCATTTACTGGTTCATTGGCAGATCCGTCTATTAATTCATCTGGAATATACTGCCTATTAAAAAACTCCACATATTTCACATTATTAAGATCATAGCCCTCTCCAAAATCCTCATCCGTGATTGAAATATACTTCTCGGATTTCCCAATTGGGGAACACCTATACATTGTGTAAATTATATTTGGATTTTTATTTGTTAGAGTTTTTACATATACGTGGTAGTTTTCATAATCTGAGCGACAAATGACTTGTAACTGAGTATCTGGGTTTTCATAATAGTATACTTGAGACAAAATTATGTCTATTTTCATATTTTTAGTTAAAATTTCTTTATCATAATATTTTTTGGCATACCAAGGGTTATGGCATATTATTTTATCTGGTTGCAATCTTTCTATGCTGTCATTTAAATATTTTGCATACTCAGGCGGATACAGGTTATCATCGTCAACCCTGCCTCCTAAATATAAAACAACATCGTTTTTTTGCAGTCTTATTTCTTCAAATAGGTCTAATATAGATTGTATCTTAATATCCATTTAATCACCCACCCTTATCACATACTTTCCTGCAACTTTACGTAGTTTTCTAGATTATAGATACGTTGATTTTCTATCCAGTGCTTTAATATGTCTGCTTCTGCTTGCTGATCTTCGCTCGTTTGAATGTCAAAATAATTTCTATTATTAAGTTCTTCATCTTCTGGACTTATATAATTACTAAATTTGCTGGAATCTTCATCAGATCCGAATGCGGTAAATCCAAGTATGTTTACTTGTTGAAATCCTAGTTCTAGTATCTGTTTAAGAATTCCAAATCCATCAGTACTGTTTCTGGTATGCTTTCCATGTCCCAAGTTTGTTTTTGTCAAATCTGATGGACTGTATCTTCGGTCAAATGTAAAATATTTAAGATTGTGAAGGTTATATTTCTTATTGCATCCTTTAAACCACTTAGTGTAAAATTTAACGATTTTCGGCATTGGACCACCAGTATGCACATTATAAAGGGCAAATATAGTTTTGATATTCTTGTCTATCAATTCTTTTAGACACCATAAATGAGTGCCCTCTGCATACTTAATGGATGTGTGGTTGTAGTCAGATTTGTTAATTGTATTAAAAGAATTCTTTTTTACATGATTGCGGTAGCACACTATTAAATCTATTTTCATAGAATCATCTAGTATGCCCTTTTCGTAATATTTCCACGCATAAAAATGTGAATGACATATTATCTTTCTTGGATTTAATTCTTTTATTTTTTGGTTTAAGTATTTGCAATAGTCAGGAGGATATAAGTTATTATCATCTATCCTTCCTCCTAAGTATAGGAACGAGTCGGAAGCTCTTACATCCATGCCAATAAGTAATTTTGCTATTCCTTCATCTTCCACTTCAAAAAACAGTGATGGATGATAAATATTATCTGACATTTTCGCTAGCTCCTTTAATTCGATTAATAATACTCTCAATAATGTCTGGAGTATGCGACATTGAAAGATGGTATAGCCCATTTGTATTAACAAACACGCCTAATTCTCTTAGACTTTTAGAAAATCTTAATTGTGAACCCTTGGCTTCAGCTTCATCTCTTTCTCTCCTATTCCTAATAAACCGATCTGTGAAGATGATCCTATTGATGGCCCCACACCCTATTACTCTCATTTTTTTATTTTCTGCGGTAAAGAAATCATTCAACACATCTCTAAACATTTTTCCAGCAGAATTTAACTTATCATATTGAATATATTTTTTTTCTACTATGGTTTTTAAAATCAAATTAGCCGAATACATACTTAATGGATTTGCAGAAAAGGTCCCTCCATAAAAAACATTTTGTGTTTGCAGGATTTCTGTTTTACCACCAACCGCCCCAATTGGAAATCCTCCTCCTAAAACTTTGCCATAAGTTACTATGTCAGGTATGATATCAAAAATTCCAGACCCGCCTTTTGCAGATAGCCTAAACCCCGTCATAATTTCATCAAAGATTAGTAGTACCCCCTTGTTATCACAGTGGTTTCTGAGTCTTTGCACAAAATCTTTTATATCTGATCTGGGATTAGATCCTTGAACAGGTTCTATTATCACGGCAGCCATATCTGAAGTGATTTGTGAAAAGCATTCTTCATCGTTATAAGGTAAAACCTTAAACAGAGAATTAGTTTCTGAAGGTACGCCTTTATCATCTGGATGCTCTTCCAAAAAGCCATCTAATCCACCGTGCCAACCGCCGTGAAATCTGCCAATTACATTTCTGCCGGTGTACGCACGAGCTAGTCTTATAGCTCTCATATTAGCTTCCGTGCCCGAGCTGCAGAATATGTATGTGTCATGGAAGTCTGGGTTTATATATTCTTTTAGATAATAATTTACTTTATCAGTGTGACAATTCGGAATCGTGTAAATAGTTCCTTTGCCTATCTGTTCACCTATTTGTTTAATTAATGGATTATTATGACCTATTATCTGAGCACCTGACCCCATAGTGGTATCAATGTATGTATTGCCCGCGATATCTGTCAAATAACACTTGTTTGCTTTTTTTATTTCCATGCTTTTGCGTGGTTGCCTCCAAATATTTGACCGTTGGCATTGCAATTACTACACGGAGATAAAGACCTGTCTCCATTCTTAAGCTTATTTCTATATTCCATTAATTTGGCATCTGTCCATATGTCAATAATTTTTTTGTCTTTTACATTGCCGAACTTGACTGTACGACTATACATATCTTGACAGCACAATAACACATCACCATTCCAGTCAATCATCATAGAATAATGCGTATAAAAACAAGCTGATTTTCCTGACTCTATTAGTTTTTTCTTGGCCGTATCAGACAAAAATTCAAACCCTATATTTCCAGCCCTATTTGTATACAAAAGTCCATAATCTTCGGATGCATCATACCATCTATCTCTTAATGAATATGAACTCTTATCAATTCCACAGCTACTAAACAAAGAATTAAAAGCTTCTACTTGTTCGGGTCCATCGTACATACTAACTACAAATTGTTTGAGTCCTGCTGAGTACAGCTTTTTAATCAATTCGGGTCCTCTTTTTTTTACTAGCATGTCTCCATTAGTTACAATTTCTATGTGTATATTTCTATCGCCAAATTCTTTAACAATGTCTACTATATGCTTTGTCAACAAAGGCTCTCCTGTGCCACTTATGTTGACAATACCATTAAAGCCAAGAGATTTAATCTGTTCAGCAATATTCTTTGCCAACTCTACGTTCATGTGAATATTTTGGTTAGGGTACTTGGACGGGTCAGCTCTAGGACAAAATGGACAAACCCTATTACATATTTCATTAATGTTTAGCTCAAGAAAACTAAACAAAGGAACCCCATTATGCATTGCCACATGATTAATAGAGGGTTGTTTTCTCTCTATGTTATCTTTCATCCCCTTTTTCATAATGCTTTACCTCCAACATTTTCCCTTTCTATGTCACTAGAATCTAATTCCACCCAATACATTTCATAACAGATTGTATCTTCGAGTGCCTCAAACCTGTGATATGTTCCGGGGTTCGCTACTGTTATTTCTCCTGTAGAGATAATAGTTTCATCAACTAAATCATAGTTTGTTTCATAGATTGTGATTTTTAGTTTTCCTTCTTCAATAAAGAAGGCGTTATACTTATGTTTATGCTGGTGCTTAGAAGAAAATCCCCCCTTTTTGGCTTCTATCCTATGAAGTTCAAAATTGGAATTTTTGAATATGTTTTGTGTCTTTCCCCATATCTTACCTTGTATCTTCATATCATTTTCCTATTAAATAGATCAAGTATGAACTTTGAAGGTTTTGTATTGTAGCTGTTTGTCTTTATGTTGAGTGCTTCTGTATCATCAAGCATACATAGCGATGCGTCAACCTTTCCATTGTTGTGCAGCCAAGCTAAAATGTCTCTTTCTTCGGAAAACGAATGGCAGCCATGTCCTTGGTTTTTCGATAGGGCAAATTCATCTTCTTCTCCTATTGTTTTTCTAATCTCATTACTACACAAGGTGAAACCTGAAACGTATATTTCATTATCGCCCTCTGCTAAATTCCTAAAAATCGTTGAGTATCCCGTTGTTGCCATTTTTGAAAACCTATAAGGACTACCATAGTCTCTAAGCATACCATTCCAGTGGTGCCATCTGTGTTCATTTTGATGAAATATTTCGTCAAATTTGTGCTTGTTTTCTTGAAAAAAATCGTACCAATCACTTACAAATTCGGCAGTATAATCGCTTTGGTATATCTCTATGATGCGTTCTTTACTGACAGGAATACTCACAAAATGCTGATACACATGACAACACATCGCCAACTTGCCAAACTTTGTACCATTGTTTCTACCGGGGCAAGCGAGATTAAATCTATAAATTACATCAAAACTATCTATAATCCTGTCTAATTTAAGATTATGATAATGCTTATTTCCTAAAATTAAAACTTTTCGTTTAGTCATTGCTCTTAGTAAAGATAGCTAGACCTTTACCCCTTACATTCCATGTGTCAAAAGATAAATCGTTTTCTTTAGCAAAATCATTTACCGCATCTGTGACAGTTTGTAGTGTGCATCCGTCTGGTGGTCCAGACATATAATCATCAACAAGCATTACTCCTTTGTCATTTAGTTTTGGGTAACATGCTATCATATCAGATTTGGCTCCAATATATGTATGGCTACCATCCACAAAAATGTAATCTAATCCATTTTTAAAATTCTCTTCGAAAAAAGAATCATTTAAAAGTAAATTCGAGTCCCCTTCTACGAATTGAATGGTCTCACCAAATTCTTCCTTAATTAGGTCTGCTTTGAAGCGACCATGTTGGTAGTCAAAATCGATATCTAAAGATATCATATCTTTTAAGCTCTCACACACGCTCAGCACAGTGGTTGTGTGTCTACCCCCAGCAAACCCAATTTCTAAAACATACTCAGGACCTAGCTCTGAAATTAATTCTATAATCTTGTCTCTTTGATTTTCGTTTAAATGCCCGATTTCTGGAGACCAAAATTTATTTATTCTATCTAGTATTGTCTGCATTTTTAGATTCCTTAAAGTTGTTATATTACCCCTAATTGATTTGTAATTTTATGCTTAAGCACTTTTATATTGTTCTGGATTACTTTAGGGTGCTGACCTGTAAATTCAGTAGTGTAGCAATCGCCTCTGTATTGGGGTTTAAACTCATGTGCCCCATCATATTTTTGTTCTATCTCAAGTTTGTTTTCAGCCATCATCCAAGGATGATACACTTCATTGAAATAGTTGTCAATACAATTATCCAAACTAATTTTTTGCTTGTAGTAGTGAATCTTCTGACGCACCTGTTCCGGGAAAACATATGAGTAATGATACATTCTAACACCATAATTATCAGCTAAGTAATTGTAATCAAGATGTTTCTCAGGCAGCACATCTGAAGTCTGGTGGGCAATTGTCGGTGGTCTATGTGTAGCCCAGTAAGACCCTGGATACACTTTACGAATTCTAATAAATTCAGCCCTCTCTTCGAATCCTGTTAGATACCGATCAAAACCTCCATAAAAACTCAAACTCTTAAAACCAACAGAGGTGTACTGTTCTTTTTCAAGCAGGCTAATAACGGTTTCTATATCTTCTGGCTTGAAAACCTCATCAGAATCTACATTCCAGATATAATCATTATCATCTGCAATATGCTGCATGTAAGCATTACACTGTTCATCCTTTTCGGCATACTGGCCATGTACTACTTTAATCTTATTGTCTGGATCTGGAAAATTGTCAATAAGCTCAATCGTGCCGTCTGTAGACTGACTGTAGCCTTCGTCTTGCCAAAACTGTACTGGCCCTTCTGCAATCAAGATCTGATTGGCGTAAGGATAGATAGACTCTAAGACCTCTTTGAGAACATAGTTACCATTAAATACAATAATACCAAACGCTATTTTCATAGTTCGTACTTTTCTTTAACTGAAAGTAAGTTTTGCATATAGTTAGCATAAATATCAATAACACCCGGATGATTATAGATCGGCCCCCATTCACCACCTCTATCAAATCCAAACGACTTCTCTTCATAATTCGGTGTAAAGTGGCTGAAATGATTGAATACCACATCTTGCTCTAATTCTTCACCTGGATCTAAGACATTACCGTCTGGATCTCTCCAAATAACTCTATCATCTTCAAGGAATTCCAACATAGGAAAATTCCAAGGAGCACCATTACCAACTTTTTTACATAACACCTCTACATTTTCTTCACCAAACAAGTCATCAAACAGTTCTAAATATTTTTGGTCGCCACATGATCCAAATGTTGCTGCGTATTCGTTATCAGAATGTATGCAGCAGTTTCTCCAGAAATCTAAACATTTACTACCAACTTCATCGTTAGCAAAATAAATAATACCAACATTATAGTAACCCACATTAGTCGTTGTCTTGTCTAATTTATTATGCTTGTGGGTTATGATGCCAATACTTTTAGAACCCATAGCATCAAAAATAAGCTGTACGTTCCGATAAAATATAATATCTGAGTCAACATACAACACATGCGGAAAATCATGTTTATTAATTAGGTAGCCGGAGAAAAAAGAAGCTAGTGCCCAGTGGAAATGACTCTGACCATCGCTTTCATCTATTGGTCTGCTCTCGTTGTTGTTTTTGAGAGTTTCAAAGTCCGCATCCTCGGCTAGATCCTGCATAGAATAACATATCAGATTGTTTAAGCCTAAAGAACTGAGCTTATCATATGTTTCGTCGTTTAGGCATAGATAATGAAGAATGAAGTTTTCGCTATATTTAGCCAATGATTCATACAAACACATACCATTTACAATATAGTTATGATCACTAAGCGTTACTATATGTTTAGTGCTTGACATAGATAGCATCTCCCCAGCTCGCGGACTGCCAATATGTTCCCACCCTTTCAAAACTATAATCTTTCAAAAATTCATCAAGTTCTCCCACGAGTGGACAACCTTCATATACTTCAGCCAGATTAACCTCAAGGATCATAAGCTGCATACAGCCCAAGATGTTACCAGCACCCTTGAGAACTTCTAATTCGTAACCCTGGACATCTATATTTAGCATATTATAGTTTAATGCTCTCGCGTTTTCTGATTTTAAAGCTTCTTCAGCTAGAAACTCGTCAAGACGACGTACTTGCACTGTTTCTTTTGTTGGAAATGTTACTTCTGGATGTTCTGTTAAATGTATTTTAGGTTTTAGTAGTGAGCTAGAGGCACCAGCACCAACCTCAACACCACCTTCTCTGTCTGAAATAAACATTTCTTTTTCACAAGATTCAGATCCTAATGCTACATTGAAAACCTGTTCATCATCTTGACATTTAGATTTAATAATCTCGTAAAGTTTTTGTTGTGGTTCGAATAAAATGGTATTGGTCAAGCCTATGCTTCTGTATTCTTCTAGCTCCTCCCCAACAAATCCCCCTACATGAATTGCTCCACGAATATTGAAGTTTAGCTGCTTCGTGATGTCTTTCAGTTTATACAACATTATTTGATACCTTTTATTAAATCTATTTCTGTGTGAGGACATTTTATGTTACTGAAATTCAGACGCTCTATATTAATCCTGTGACCATTCATATATTTCCCCAATAGAAACTCACTGTCATAACTAAACACATCACCAGCACGGTTTTCAATATGTGAATCCTGTACTTTATTGTTGGGACTATTAACAACGACACTGCGTTTAGGGGCGATGACATAATTACCTCTTATAGGCCAAAATCTTTGTATCTCACTTTCCAAAACATTTGGCGTGTTATTCCAGTTATATCTAGATTGAAGAAAATATAATTCATCCATCATACTGACAACATCTGCTTTTCTAAATATATGACCATCCACAGATAGGTCATAGGACCAATATGACCCATAGCCATGCCATGTTTTGGGCCAAGCTATCATGCCATCCTCTGTAGAAAACATTTTCTGACATTCGTCCTTGCCTATCACGCCGTTGTGTTGCCTTTGTGTGATATTCATTCCCATTCGCAGAGAGATGCAGCTGATATTGTTATCATTTAATGCTTGGTATCCGGCGTACCTAAGTGGTCTATAAAAAATATCATCATCAGTAAAGAAACATATGTAGTCGTCATCCGCACCCAAGGCAATCGCCAAAACATCGCTAAATATGGATTCTCCCTGCCTCCAAGATATTACCTGATCATGTTCGGCACACAATGTCTGATGTGCATTACTATAATTTGTATCGTCGTTGTTGTGTAGAACTACAACTTTGGAGCAGTCGGAGAAATTCTTCTCTATGCTCCTAAGTGTCAGATCTAACTGTAGTGGCCTATTCTTGCTAAATACTATCGAAGTAATCAACATAGTCCCCTTTATTCATTTCAAACCAATCCACCAAATGCTCTATACCATTAGCTAAGTCCACGGAAGGTTGAAAGCCTAGTATGTTCTGGGCTCTTGAGATATCTAAACATCGCCTTGGCTGGCCATCCGGATAGTCATCATTGAAGTACACGACACCTTCATATCCCATTTTTTCACTGATTAAACCTGCTAACTGCTTGATGGTAATCTCTTGACCCGTTCCAATATTCATAGGATAAGGATCGGTTTCTTTCTCTATTGCTAGTTTAATAGCTGCAGTACAGTCCCAAGCGTGTAGAAATTCTCTACTAGCATTTCCAGTTCCCCAAATCTCTACACTTGGTGCTCCTTCTTCTATCGCTTTTGCAAACTTTAGAATAAGTGCTGGGATTACGTGGCTATACTCAGGATCAAAGTTGTCGTAAGGTCCGTACATATTAACCGGAATCAGATTCACAGAGTTAAAACCATATTCCTGATGATACGAAATCAAAAGTTGCATTAGTGCTTTTTTAGCGATCCCATAAGGAGCATTAGTTTCCTCTGGATATCCGGCCCAGATGTCTTGCTCGCTAAAAGGAACTGGTGTAAATTTTGGATAGGCACAAACAGTTCCAACCATAATAAATTTTTGCAATTTACCATAGTCCCTACATTCTTCAATAACATTAAGGCCCATAACGAGATTATTATACATAAATAGTCCTGGGTGTCGTTGGTTGGCACCAATACCACCGACCGTAGCCGCTAAATGAACAACCACATCTGGCTGAGCTAGCGTTAGAGCTTCTGCCATATACCCTTGCTTAGTCAGGTCCCACTCCTTTTTACCAGCTAGCGGTATCAGCTCGTAATTGTCATCCTCTTCAAAATTGGTACATACAGACTTACCTAAGAAACCGCTCGCACCCGTAACTAAGATTTTTGTCTTACTCATTGACAGACTCCTCATAGCTATTCAAAATTTCTTGTGCCTGATCATCTAGTCTAAAATACTGCAGGATTTCTGCAATGCGATGTACGCTAGTGTGATTATTTGCAATGTATTCAAATCCGTTGTTTGCTACCTCCGCTCTTTCGTCGGGGTTTTGCAAATAATAGTCTATCTTTTCTTTAAAATCTTCTGGAGATTCAGCGATCACAATACCGTCTCCAAACATTTTATACGCTTCTACATTATCTGCAATACAGAAGCCCCCCGCATACAAAACTTTAAATATACGCTCATTGATGTCAATACCAAACTCCTGAGCATGTGGCTCGCTGAGATTGGGGCAAATTCTCGCTGAAGCAAAAAGATTCTTCACATCCTCATCGGCAATCACTCCACAGTACTGATTAACTCCCCAAGGCTGGTTGCCAAAAATTTTCACATCATAAGCACCCACAGGATGCAGAAGTGGAACCAGCCATTTATCTAGTACTTGCCCCTTATAAGGCCAATATCCGCCGACAAAAGCCATATCACAGTCCAATGTGGGATCAAAAGTTGATTCACCGTAAGTGAAAATATCGGCACACATCATAAGAGATTTCGGAGTAATTCCTATGGATTCGAAATGATTATGAGTTCTTTTGACATCTTCATGATTGTAGTGAATGTGGACAAAATCAGGCTTGCCAATTTCTTCCTTCATTCTCTTAAGTACTTCCTTTTCTTTTTCTGAACAGTAGAGAATATTGAACTTAGATTTATCAACTTCTTCTTCTTGGTCGCCCCAGTCCCCAACTCTCAGTCCAACCTTTAAATGAGGACGTTCATAAATACATTTGAGTGTTGCTGTGTCTAAATTGTAAGCCTGACCCAAGAAGATGTCTGGATCTACTTTATCAAAAGCGTCAAAGGCTGTGACAGTCTTACAGTCCCACATCACAGTTTCTATATCCACGGCATTAAAAGCATTAGCCCATGCTAACCTTTGAAAGTAATGAGCATGCGTACCATCATTTGAAATTAATACTTTCATTTTTTAAATCCTTTATACAATCTATTTCTAGTATAGACATGTCTTGGGGTGAATAACATTGGAACGAAGCTCCCATTGAAATCATTTTGTTTATTACTTCAAACGATAAGTTCTTCTTACTAACAGCATCAAATTTGTTAAATATCTTTTTTAAGATTTCTGTTTCTTTTCCTGTCACGTAAACCATTTGAGCCCATTTTGTTGGAAGCCCATAAGACAAAATCGTAGCCACTCCTTTACTTGTAGTCACGCCGACTTCTTTTTCTGAAAATTGGCCACTATTGTCAACTAAGATAAATGACTTGCTATAGTCCAAGCCTGATAATGTCTCCTGATTAAAGTACAGATCGCCGTGCATAAAAAGATGATTGTTTGTAAGTGCGTTATTAAACGCCAGCCTCATAGATTCAGAAGTGTTAGTCTCATCATATTTCTGATTTTCTACAATTCTGACAAACCCCCTAACTCTTTTTGTTACCTTCTCGGCCCCACACCCAACTACAACTATAATATCAGGAGTGTCAAAGCATTGTTCAATTGTTCTAATTTGATGCTCTATTAATGTTTTAGCACCTATCTTTATCATACTGCGGGGTTCATAGGACTTAATACGAGATCCCACACCGGCACTTAAAATAGCTACAGCAATATTTTGCTTGTTGTTACAAGCCTGTACTTGTGTGATAGACCTAACAAATCTGCTCATGTTCTAGTTTTAAGAATTTCCGCATTTCGTGAAAAGATTTCTGGTGTCATTTTCATAGATTGATTTTGACCGCTCTCAATAGCAATGCCTAACGACTGAGGAACGTGAACAAACATACAAATTTTAGCCAACCTTAACCATAGATCATAATCTTCTGTACATCCTATAAACCCCTCGCCAGCGGGACCGTGTAATCTACTGTCAAAATATTCACCATTGGGTAGTTGTGCGGCTTGTAGTACGGATCTCTTGATTAGAGCATTACTATGCACCATACATCTTTGGTATAGTAGTTCCCGATCATAAGATTCCTTAAATTCATATTTTGTGTAATCTTTGTCACCAAATACACGATGAATGTCGTAGTCAGCATAAGCTACACCCACTTCTTTATGCTGCATCAACTTATTAAGTAAAATTTCTACTTTAGTTGGTTTGTATTGATCGTCCGCGTCTAGGATTCCAAACACATCTGAACTGGAAAAAGCCTTATTAATTCCTACATTTCTGGCTGTGCTCGCACCTGAATTCTTAATACGATATGCGAATAAATTCTCACCCTTTCTTGACTCTATTGGCCCAGTATAATACCCCTCTTCCATCTCTTCAGAGGAGTCTTCTTCAGTGATATTACAAATCTTTTCCCAAGAGTCATCTGTTGAACCGTCGTCCACCACATAAGTGGTGATAGGTCCTTCATAGCTCTGATTTTTGATACTATTAATACCATCAAGGAAATAGTGGCCATAATTATAATTAGCCATTACGATTCCAACTCTAGTTTCCATAGAATTCCTCCCACTCTAATACAGACCCTTCTGAACTCTCGGCACTTTGCACTTTATCTAAGAAAGATCTATCATCGACTGTATGGTCTCCGTCATCGTAAACCTTTCTTCTGTTGCCGTTAAACAGTTTGAACAATGATGCCTGAAAGATCATACCGTTGATTTCGTCATAGGGTTTGACTACTGATAGTATTTTCATATCTATGTTGATTCTTTGGTGTATCTTTTCGAGCAGATCTAATGGCACCTTTTCTCCAGCAGAGGTTACATAAATCCAGCCATTCTTAGCGTGGATAAATGCCTCATCTATTAAATGGTGCTTAGTATGAAACTCAACATTAATTTGTACAATGTGGTGTAGTGTTTCATTATGGTCAAATAACTCTGTGAGTAGTGTCTGAATTTCTTCATTGTACTCAACCTTATCATTAATAACTACAACATATCTTGGCGTGCCCTTGTCTTGATTCTTAATGTCTAACAGTGTAGATTTCAACCTGTTAATAGATCCCACATCGCTGGTGTCCATTATAACAAAGAATCCCACACGAGGTCGAACTTCTTCCATTACAGAATCTTTAAGATTTGAAGACTCCTCTAAGGACAGTAGTGGCATCCAATCCTCGGGCCTATAAGTATTACAAAACCTAGACAAAGAAAAAAAACCATTTTCCTTTGTTTCCTCTACGCCCAGCTTAACATCTCGATCAAGGGTACAGCCGATCTGCTGATCCTCAAACTTAACGAAAACACATCCGTCACAATTACTCTGGACTCTCATGATGTCCTCCTGCATTTAATTGTGACTTCAGCTAAAGGATTATCAAAATTCTTATGAGATACCTGAACATTGCTAGGCAGCTTGGATTCGATATTTTCTATGGTACAGACACTTTTAATAAAGGGGTTTTTAAACATAGCATCATTAATTTCATGAATGTCCATTTCACCTCTTGTTACCTTTTGTGACAAAAAGTCTATATCATTTTCAACGATGACCAACTCACAATTGAGTCTCATCTTCTTGACTATTTGCTCTATTAGGGGCACTAACTCATTATGAGTGAAGGTGGATAGAAATCTATTGAGCACAATATGGGTGGCTTCATTGTCTAACACCTGTGACCCAAAAGTGGCAATATCAGAAATCCAAACATATGATGTGTCACCGGGATCGTTCATAGATAGATAAATTCGCATAATTAACCCTTGTAGTTATTGATAGTATTATAGAATAAGTCGTTCCAAGAGTTTGTAAATCTTGACAGACTGTATTTTTCCTTGATGGTTTTTTGGGCGTTAAAGCCTAGCTCCTTTGCCAAGTCCGGGTCAGACTCCACCCGCTCGATATATCTCTGCAGCTCCTTGACATCATTTGACAATAACCCATTGTATCCATGCTTAACTACCTCTGGTATCATACAGTTCTCTGTAGAGACAATAGCACATCCACAAGCCATAGCTTCCATCATCGCTGTTGGCACGGGAGAATGCAGGGACGTATTAAGATATATTAAAGACCCATGATATATCCTTCTTAATTCTTCTATGGATTCTGCCGGTTCCGAGAGCCCTGGGTTCTTTCCTACTACCAAAGGCTTAACTTTATTAACATATCTCATCTCTTTCGCATCTACGGCGTCCCCAATAGCGGACACATATTTACCCATTACATCATTATATTTTTGCCACCCACAGCACCAGTCTCGGTTAGCCCAGTCATTCACAACGGCCAAGCAAACCTTATCTCGATCATATATTTTTTCCTCAGACCAAAAATCATAATCAATCCCATGCTCGATAACCGTAGACTGACGCTTATTGAATCCCCATTGTTTCATACTGTATTCAGAAATGAAGCTCACATTATCTAAAGACTCTACTGCTTTTTTGTAATTTTCGACTTGCTCTGTAACATTAAACCTCACATCAGGAAGGACGTGGGTATGCAGGGCGATGGGGATATTGAATTCATCTCTTATCCTGAGTGATGATTGTAGTCTATCACAGGTGGTGTGACAAAGCACTAAATCAAAATCAACACCACTGGGAAATTCACTCATGGGATGATAATTGTCAGGGATTTTACCGTAATCAGTGTCCCACAACTTACCCGTTTTAATAGAGTAAAACTGATGTCCCGTCTTACAAAGTTGCTGTTCATATCTCTCATGCGTGGCGAACGTAAGAATATTTAGCTGTTCTTGTTGTTCTTTCCGTCTCATGATCGCACGAATAGATTCCGGTGTAGCTCTAGCCGTCATTTAAAAGTTCCTTTAGTTTTTGTCCAATAATTTTGTGATCATAGTCCAATGCTTTTTCTTTAGCAGCTTCAGACTCTTCAGCAGCCATTTCAGTGTTCCATTTCATAAACGCCGTCCTCATCGCACTACCCAATTCGACAACATCTATTTCGCTCCATGTGCTATTTGCGGTATCTAAGTCCGGCAACGTTGATAATGCACCGAAACAAGGAGTAGAATATGATGATACCGATGTGCCAGAACAAAAATCTTCCATTCCCGTGTTTTGAGTATAGATCACTGGCACACCTAATGCCATAGCTTCTAAAGCTGGTATGCAAAATGCTTCACCCCTGCTGGGCATAACAAAACTATGACATTGAGATAAAACGGAATTGTAATCTAGTCTTTGCAGCATGCCAGCAATAACCACTTCTTCTTTGTATCTAGACCTAAGCTTCAGCCCATCTTTTACCTCTTTACAGAATTGTTGCACAGCATCAAGATCAGCCAGAGATGTTTTAATATACAGATTAACAGGTTCTAGTAGGCTAAACTCGCTATGGAAGGCTTTTATTAAAGCTTGTAGGTTTTTACGTTCTACAAATTCACCAATAAAGGTAAAGTTAAAAGTTCCAATTAACTCGTTTATTTTATTACCACCTGTGTCCTGATAGGATTCCATATTAAGAGAGTGTGGTGCAACATGAATAGGTTTAGTTACGCCACTGAGTCTAGCGGCTGCACGAGTATGTAAACTCGGAACCCATAGTTCATCCATTAGGTTGCAGGACTTATGCCAGAAAGTATCTTTGAAGTTAGACGATTCGGTTGCGAAAAAACCGATATTCCTGAAGTTGCCATCATAAGAATACAAGTGAGGTAGTGTATGCTGAATACAAATGTCGCAATCACTAGTACTATTGTCTTCCAATTCTGTAATTCTGTCTGGACACTCACCCTTAGCAGAATTGAAGGTTATAGCTCTTGGGACTACCTCTACGCCAGCAGCATCCAGTGCGAGCATATTATTAATTCCAGCATTAGCCCAACCGGTTCCGTCTTTATAGTTATTAATATACAAAACCTTCATAACTACACCCTCCCCGGAGCTAATAACTTGTTATATCTTTGTTGTTCCCATTCGTTCATTTGTCTTCTAAACTGAACCATTTCTCGCATAGCGTCATCAATAGAGAATGCTTGATTACCATGCTGGGCCTGCACATGGGACTCACTAAAATAAAAGTCCTTGTCAAGATTTTCACACCTATACCCAAATGTGCAATCCTTGAGAACCTTCTTCCACAAGAAAGAGCCAATCCACTCTGGTTTGTGTAGTGTTTGGTTGAAGATGAAGTTCACCTTATCCACCATATGCTCTAGATTTGATGGGATCTCTGTTGCTGGTTCGAATATTTTTGGTGGCGATAGCCAAGTTTCTGATGGTTCCTTAGCCGGAATCCTACGAATAAGAGACAACCACGTCTGTGCTGTTTTATCCCAACTATAATTCTCTATAGTTTTTTCTCTAATCAACTCTCCAAACGATGGTAATTGTCCTTTAGTATCATAGAGATGAATTAACTCTTGAGTAAACTTATGGTTATCTGGAATAGCTCTCTTGCACCCGGTTTCACATTCCACGGAATATGCTAGTGGTTCAACACTAAGGGCTCCGATATTATCTGCGACAGACTGCATAGCTGAGTAATCGATAGTAATTAGAGGAACACCGCATTGGGCCGCTTCTAATTGAGGCATTCCAAAACCTTCACTGTTTGCATACTGAACATATACATCAAACAAATTGTATATTGCGGCTAACTCGTCCTCTTTTATTGAATTATTAATTCCCACTAACTGGCTTGAGAAATTGCTGCAATGACGGCAGTGCTGTACAGAATCTTGGAAAAAATTAACAGAGATTTTTCCGCAGTGTGAACACTTATAAGTAAAGAGAACCCGGCTTGACAAGCCATACTCATTTAACAGTTTAGGTATGTCCCACCCGATGTCTGGATAATAAGTATGACAGTATAGGAATGCGTTAGCATCCGCTACTTCATCTAAGAACATTCTAAAAGATTTAAACAAATCCGGATACAGTTTACGTTTTTGATTACGCATAACCGTGCCCACGATCCATGCATCCTTTGATAGTCCTAAGCTTTCTTTATGTGCGTCTTTGTCTGGGTGGGGTTTAAAAACATCGCTAGCTGCGGGTGATGCTACTCCATATAGCTTCATGTCCTTACACTGCTTCTGTAGAGTTTTGGCTCCAAATTCTGAATAAGCAAATACCGAATCCGCTGTGGCATATGTGTTAATCCACTGATCTGCTTGTGGCTCCGCGTCCACTGTTGGCATAATCGCCCAATGGAAGAAGTCCCTGAATGGAGAACGCTGCTGATACTCCATCATCCACCAGTCCCGAATGTCTATGACAACATCTGGCTGAAAATGAAGCAGTGCATGATTAAAAACCTGTTCACCAAATTGGGCAGATGCACTTGACTGGTAATGTTTGTAATTAGGATCATTTGGCAATGGCTTATTTGGATACACCTGCCAAGGAGTGGGATGTCTTTCCACATCTTCAATATTAGCATAACATGCCAGTTCAGCCACTTCAATGTCTTCTTCTTTTACTAATCTATTTAGAACCTCTTTTGTGTATACCGCATATCCAGTACTTAACCAAGAAGCCTCTGTGCAAAATAATACTTTTTTCTTAGTCATTATTATCTACATTCTCATAATTGTTGCTATTGAAAATTTTAAAATTAGTTACACGAAAATTAATGAAGGTATCCCCATTTCTATCTTTTTGATTCCTAGCAATAGACTCTATAGCCATGCAATCTCCCTTTATCGCATGATCATAGATAGTTTGGGCTGCTGTATCCCAGGCTTCGAAATCCAGAAATTCAACTCTGCGAATTCGTTGACCAGATCTGTCTTTACGATACTGCTCAACAGCTAAAGCAAACTTTACCACGTATGTATGATCCCTTGGATACAGCACTGGATCATCTACGAGTTTACCAACAAAATGACACTTATTCATAATTGTCCTTCAAATTTGTGTGACCTTATTAACAATAATAGATGTATTCTCTTTTTTGGACACTTCTCCGCTCAAGATGACCGTATTTTCTTCAATTAGCAAGTCTTTGAACTGTTCGTATTGTTCAGGGAAAATAGTGATCCCGTCTAATACACCACTACTATCTTCTGCAATTATGAAAGCCATTGTCTGGCCAGGGTTTTTACCCCTTTTAGTTTTATATGGTCTAACTGCATTCAATTGCACTGCGAGGTGTGTCTTATTTCTTATAGTGCCACGGGCTACATCTTTACACATAGAAATTGAAAAATTTGTATGAAAACCGTCAACTTGACTACATGTTAAAGCACATCCCATATATTTCTGCTCATCTGCTGCTATAGTCTGAACGTCATCATCCAAACTATACATAGGATTTTCTAATGTATTCATAATATCAATAACAGTAGGGAGCCTACGTTTATTAACTTTATTGGAATTAATATATCCCTCTACACAATCAGCTAAGGTTTTGTGATTCTGGTAATTCTCGCAAATATACTTAGTTTCGGTCGCCGTTAGTTTCTTCCAGCTATCAAACTCATATAACATCCTCTGGCGACTAATGGTATTATTCTTTCCATTGAATGCACCAACAGAGATAAGAGATATCACAGCTCTTTTGTTAATCCTACATTTCTGAATAACATTGATAAGCACATCGAGCCATGAATATCCAGATATGTCTTCTGTCATATCACTAATTTTTTCACATTCTTTCTGGCCGACATTCTTGATATGTCTCAGACCATAAAATATAGTGTTCTCGTTAGCGGTAAAATTTGTATGTAGGTGCTGAAGCCTGGGAGGATATGTCTCCATATCTATAGACTTAGCATCTACAATTAGCTCCTTCAATTCTTTCTGGGAGTCAGGTTTCCGATCCGAATGGTTTAGGTAGGACACATAGAATTCAATAGGTTTGTAGTGTTTGCAGTACGCAGACCAGTACGCATTAATAGCGTAGCTCACAGCATGAGATTTATTGAACGCATACCTGTTAGACTTTTCAATCCATCCAAAAATTTCTTCAGCAATCTCCTTAGTAATGAAGCCTTGCTTTTCAGTACCCTCTAGAAAAGACTTCTTAACTTTCTCCATTAGGTTAGCCTTTTTCTTTCCGATAGCCTTACGTAGCTGATCAGCGTCCTTTAAATCGAAGCCAGCAAGTTTTTGGGCAATTCTCATAGATTGCTCTTGGTAAACTAGAACCCCATATGTCTCCGACAGAATTTCCTCTAAGGAATTGTCCGGATATGTGACCGGATCTTTCTTAGATTTTCTATCAACATAGTGCTGGGTCATAGACTTGCCTTCACTAATCGCCTTTAAGCATCCGGGACGGATCAATGAAAGTAATGCAGCTAATTCAGAAATATTGCGGGGCTTAACTCTTTTAGCCCATGATCTACCAAGCTGAGATTCAAGCTGGAAAACTCCCTTGGTTCGACCTTCACAAATCAGATCCCAAACATCGGGATCGTGAAAATCATTGATATCAAAATCAGACATGTTCAACCTTAGCTATGCAGAAAAACTACTACCACATCCACACGATTTCACGGCATTTGGATTGTCAAATACAAACCCCCGTTTATCGAGTCCTGAATAAAAATCTATAGTGGTTCCATCCAAGAACAGATCACTCTTCTTGTCTACAACGACACCCACACCATGCTGTTCCCCAAACACATCTGTTTTAGTGTCGTATTTATCAGTAAAGTCAAAGGCATACTGAAAGCCACTACACCCACCTCCGACCACACCTACACGAACATATTTTAGTTCCTCATGGTTCTGATCTTCGATAATACGCTGAATTTCTAATGCAGCGACTTTAGTAAGTTCTACTGTCATACATTTTCCTTTAATTTTTGTTAATAAAATCTTCAGACGTATACTTCACCATTCGCAAATGTTTTCTCAAACTTAACTTTCTTGATCAGGCTACGCTGCAATTTTAGAAACTTGATCAGAATGTTAGCAGTGTCCTTTACGTCCTGCAAGGCGTCATGGGCATTATCTGTCTCAATTCCGAAATAATCTCTCAGATAATCCATACTGTAGCCCTTCACGTCTTGATTGTTTTCAAACCAACAATAGATGTGTTGCATCAGATCAATTGTAAAGATGGGGTTGAACAATTTCTGTTTGCCCTTTTTTGTATCCATAGGGCCATATTCTTCGCACATCCTCTGCACAATTGGCATATCAAACGAATTGATGTTATACCCAGCAGCAATCGGAGCATAGTAGGACGTTTTCTTAAAGTTGTACTTATCGCAAAACTGACCAAACTTCTGCCACACTGTTTTGGGCAGTGGGGCTTTGGCAAGGTCATCACGATTTTTACGAGTAATTTCTAGAGCCTTCTCTTCCAAAGGATCAAACCCCTTAGCGATAGCCTTTCCATCATCAATGATTGGGCGGATCTCACTATTAAACACGCCTCCGGGTTGTAGCTCCAACTTACGAGCGTGAATTGCTACAGCAGCAATTTGTGT
>Ga0315315_10000860_pt1 | contig 27004 bp, 26 predicted proteins | sample M140m3416metaG_FD_203699 | JGI IMG/M metagenome (GOLD analysis project Ga0315315, IMG submission 203699) | Ammonia-oxidizing marine archaeal communities from Monterey Bay, California, United States - M1 40m 3416 | ecosystem: Environmental > Aquatic > Marine > Intertidal zone | place: USA... | reverse complement strand
CCTTCCAGGAACGTCTGGCTTTTTAGGTGAGTTCTTAGTTCTAACAGGAACCTTTCAAAAGAATTATTTGGTTGCAATGTTAGCTACATTTGGAGTTGTATTAGGAGCTGCATATATGCTTTGGTTAACAAAGAGGGTTATCTTTGGAGTCGTAAAAAATGATCAAATTAAAAATTTAAGAGATATTAATAAATCAGAGACGATAATGTTGATTATATTGGCACTACTAGTTATTTTCTTTGGCTTTTATCCAGCCCCCTTAATGGAAACTTTAAATGTTTCAGTAGATAATTTAATTAATAATTATGAGACTGCTTTAATAACAAGTGGTTTAAACTAATATGATAAATAATTTAAATATACTGCTTCCAGAAATTTTTTTAACATTATCAATATTTTCTATCTTGATGATTGGAGTATTCACAAAAAATAGTTTTAATTTAATCTTCAATTTAACCTCATTAATAATTTTACTGACAATCGCAATAATTTTAAATGGTTCAAATAACGTAGAAAAAATATTTTTAGAAAGCTTCACACGAGATGCTTTTTCTAATTTTTTTAAAATCTTGATACTTATCTCAAGCTTATTTGTGCTTAATTCATCAAAAAATTTTATTTTAGATAATAAATTGGCAAAATTTGAGTATCCAATAATAATATTACTTTCAATTTTAGGAATGTTCTTCATGGTAAGTTCTAATGATATAATTTTATTTTATTTGGGCTTAGAGCTTCAATCATTATCACTATATATTTTAGCCTCTATTGACAGAGATAATTTAAAGTCATCCGAGTCAGGTATAAAATATTTTGTTTTAAGTGCTTTATCATCAGGTTTATTACTTTACGGTTGTTCTTTACTATATGGATTTACTGGATCAACTAATTTTGATTTAATTGCAAATGAATTAGGAAAAGAAAATACTGGTGCAGTGTTTGCAATGGTATTTATTTTGGTTGGACTTGCATTTAAAGTTTCAGCAGTTCCTTTTCATATGTGGACACCTGACGTGTATGAAGGAGCGCCAACATCAATAACAAGTTATTTTGCAGTAGTTCCAAAAGTCGCCGGACTAGCAGTTTTAATAAAGTTTATGCTTATTCCTTTTTCAAAAATATTAATGGAGTGGCAAACAATAATTATTTTTATATCTATAGCTTCAATGATTTTAGGCGCGGTCGCTGCAATTGGTCAAAAAAATGTAAAGAGATTATTAGCTTATAGCTCAATAGGACACATAGGATACGCTTTAGCAGGCGTAGCAACAGGTGTGATCTCAGGTTATGAAAGTGCAATAGTTTATATTTCTATTTATGTTGTAATGAATCTTGGTGCTTTTTCATGTTTGTATTTGTTAAAAAAAGATGGTGAGTATAAAGAAAATATTTCTGACTTATCAGGCATTTCTAAAAAACATCCAATGTTAGCTATTTCATTTTTAGTAATTTTATTTTCATTAGCGGGCATCCCACCGCTTGGGGGATTTTTTGCAAAATTCTATGTTTTCACCTCTGTGGTTGAACAAAAGATGTATGCTTTAGCAATAATAGGATTATTAACCACTGTAATATCAGCATTTTATTATCTTAAAATAATTAAGACTATTTATTTTGACGACAGTGTAATTAGTTTTGATAATACAAAAAATAAATTCGCCCAATTATCAATTTTTATAAGTTGTAGTATTTTACTAACTTTCTTCCTATACCCTTCATTATTGAGTAATGTAGTGGATACATTATTTTTGAATTAATGAAATTGAGATCACTTAAATTTAAAAGTGTTAAAAGTACAAATGACATAGCTTTAATGTTCATAAAGAAAAAGAATATTAAACCTTCAATAATCTTATCAGAGAGCCAGACAAAAGGTAGAGGAACTATGGGGAAAAAATGGATTTCAAAAAAAGGAAATCTATTTTTAAGTATTTTTTTTGATATGAGTAAAAAAAAAATAGATTTTAAAAAGTTTGCGGTTTTAAATGCATATTTGTTGAAAAGCATTCTTGCTAAAAAATTTTCAAATAAAATAAAAATTAAATGGCCTAATGATCTTTTGTTTAAAAGAAAAAAAATTTGTGGAATTTTACAAGAGACAGTTATTAATGCAGGAAAAAAATTTTTAATAGTTGGAATAGGAATAAATACTAATTTAGACCCAAAAAATAGAAGTTTTTCGTCTACTTCATTGAAATATATTACAAATAAAAATGTAGATAATAAAAAACTATTTATTATGATAAAAAAAAACTATGAAAAACTTTTATTAAAAGCTAATCAAAATTCATTTTCAGAGCTAAAAAAATTTACACAAAACATATGAAATTTTTAATTGGTGATATAGGAAATACCTCAACAAAGATATGTATTTTGAATAGAAAATCTCAAATTTTAAGATCATATAATTTCGATACTATTAAGATGTATAAAGGTAATTTGTTAAAGAATATTATTAGAAAAAAAACTAACAAAAATATAAATCCAGTTTTTCTATTCTCAAGCGTTGTACCCAAGGTATTTACGAATATTAAAAAGAGTTTAAAGTCGACTAAATTTAAAATATTAGAAATCAAGAATTTAAAATTAAACAAGATAATTAAAATTAACATTAAAAATAAAAAAAATTTAGGCTCAGATCGTATAGCAAACGCAATTTATGCAAAAAAATTTAAAAATTGTCTAATTATAGATTTTGGAACAGCAACGACGTTCGATGTTATTAAAAATGGTATATATGATGGAGGGGTAATTGCTCCTGGCGTAAATCTTTCTATAGAAAACTTAAGTCAAGCAACTGCTTTACTTCCTAAAATTAATTTAAAAGGCTATCAAAAAACTTATGGGAAAAATACAATCGAAGCGCTTAATGCTGGTTTCGTATGGGGATACGAAGGGCTAATAAACAATATTATAGATAAAATAATTTCCAGAAGTAAAATTAAATACAAAATTTTACTTACTGGCGGATATGCAAACTTTTTTAAAAAAATGATTAAAAAAAAAGTAGTTATTGACCAAGATATAACTATTAAAGGAATAGCAAATGCTTATAAAGAATTAGTATGAGTAAAGAAAAATTAATTTTTTGTCCGTTAGGCGGATCTGGAGAAATAGGTGGCAATATGAATTTATATGCCTATGGAGAAGAAAATAATCAAAAATGGATAATAGTTGACATAGGCGTTTCTTTTGCCGATGACTCCGTTCCTGGTGTTGATTTAATAATGCCAGATGCAGGATTTATAATAGATAAAAAAGATGACTTACTTGGGATAGTTTTAACGCACGCCCATGAGGATCACATTGGAGCAGTCGTTCATATTTGGCCTAATTTAAATTGCAAGATTTATGCAACTCCATTCACTGCTGCATTAATTTTAGAGAAATTTAAGGAAAAAAAAATTGATATATCATCTTATTTAAATATCGTACCATTAAATAGTAAAATTAAACTTGGAGCATTCGATATCGACTTTGTAACGTTAACACATTCTATTTTAGAGCCTAACGGATTAAGTATCAAAACTCCGCTCGGTACAATTCTTCACACTGGTGATTGGAAAATTGATCCTAATCCACTAATTGGAAGCCAAATAGACGAAAAAAAATTAAAATCTATCGGTGAAAGCGGAGTGTCTGCAATGATCTGCGATTCAACAAACATCTTTAGCCCTGGAAGATCAGGATCTGAGTCAGATGTACGTGATAGTTTATTAAGAATTATGGAAATTAAAACTAATAGAATTTTGGTTACTTCTTTTGCATCGAATGTAGCAAGAATGGAGTCCATATTTTATTGTGCAAAAAAAACAGGACGAAATATTTGTTTGGTTGGTCGGTCAATGCAAAGAATATATAAAGCAGCAAAAAAATGTGGTTATCTTAAAGGCTTAATTGAACCATTAGAACCGAGAGATGCAAAAAAAGTTTCAAAAAATAAAATTTTATATTTAGCAACTGGAAGCCAAGGTGAGCCCATGGGAGCAATGAACAGGATAATAAATGGTGTACATCCAGATGTTTTTATGGAGAGTGGTGATTGTGTAATTTTTTCATCTAAAATTATACCTGGTAACGAAAAAAAATTATATTCTATACAAAATTTAATTGTAAAAAATAAGATGGAGATAATAAGTGAAGAAAATGCGTTCGTTCATGTCTCTGGCCATCCTAATCGAGATGATTTAAAGGATATGTATAATTGGGTTAAACCTCAATGTGTTATTCCAGTCCATGGCGAACATCGACATATGGCTGAGCATGTTTTATTTGCAAAAGAAATGCAAGTTCCAAAAACTTTATTAATAGAAAATGGAGATATTATAAAGTTATTACCTGGAGATAAGCCTGAAATTATAGATAAAGCACCATCTGGTAAAATTTACTTAGATGGAACCATTAATGTTGAAACTGACTCACAGTCAATTAAAGATAGAAAAAATTTATCAATTAATGGATACCTAGAAATTACTCTTTTAGTATCTAATAACGGGAAAATAAAAAAACCAATTATTTCGTTCAGAGGGATTCCTGAAAAAGAAAATTCTGAGCATTTTATTTTTGATATGGAAAATGAAATTTTTGATATCTGTAGAACTTTTTCTTTAGATAATAAGAATCAACAAAAAAATTTAATAGAAACCATTAAGCAAAATTGCAGAAGAATCGTTAGAGAAAAAACTGGAAAAAAACCTTTTACAAATATAAATATAGCGAGAATCTAGTGGGTATAACCGGTTCAATTATAGTTTATGTATTAATTTGGTGGATAATTTTTTTTTCAGTTCTGCCTGTAGGAATTCAATCAAATAAAGAAAAATTTAAAGAAACAATAGAGGGAGTTGATCCTGGAGCCCCTAATAATCCTAAAATAGCTAAAAAATTTTTAATTACTACGATAATTACTTCAATAATTTTTATTGTAATATATTATCTTGTTGAATTTGATTTATTAAATTTAAGAAAATATTTGCAATAAAATGTATTTATCAAAATTATTTATTCCAATAACTAAAGACTTACCCGCCGAGGCTAAAATTAAGTCACATCAGCTAATGTTACAAAGTGGAATGATTAGACAATCTTCTGCAGGCATTTACTCGTGGTTACCATTAGGATTTAAAGTTATGAAAAAAATTGAGCAAATAGTAAGAGAGGAACAAAATTATATTGGGGCCCAAGAAATGTTAATGCCAACTATTCAATCAGCTGGAATCTGGAAAGAGAGTGGCAGGTATGACGATTATGGTGAAGAGATGTTAAGAATTAAAGATAGACAAGGTAGAGAAATGCTTTACGGACCTACTAATGAAGAATTAATTACTGACGTTTTTAGATCAAGCGTAAAATCATACAAATCACTTCCGCAAATCCTTTATCATATACAATGGAAGTTTAGAGATGAGATAAGACCAAGATTTGGCGTAATGAGGTGTAAAGAATTCTTCATGAAAGACGCTTACTCATTTGATTTAAGTGATGATGATGCAAAAAAATCTTATAACAAAATGTTTTTTTCCTATTTAAAAACTTTTTACAGATTAGGTTTAAAAGCAATTCCAATGGCTGCAGACACTGGCCCAATTGGTGGGGACCTTTCTCATGAATTTATAATTTTAGCAGAAACTGGGGAGAGCCAAATATTTGCTGATAAAAGGATATTTGAGATTAATTTAGATAAATATAATTTCAGCGATGAGTCTCTATCTAAAATGAGAAAAGATTTTACAGATATTTATGCAGCAACAGATGAAAAATTTGATGAAAAAAAATTTAATAAAGAAGTTGATAAAAAAAATCAGATAAAAACAAAAGGGATTGAGGTAGGACATATTTTTTACTTTGGTGATAAGTATTCAAAACCAATGAATTGTTTGATTGATGATAAAAGTGGAAAGAAAATTTCTGTAAAAATGGGTTCATACGGTATTGGTGTTTCCAGACTCGTAGGTGCTGCAATTGAGGCAAATTATAATAATGGTATAATGAAATGGCCAAAGCCAATATCACCATTTGATATAGTTATCATCCCAAGTATCAGTAAAAATAACAAAGATAACTTGCAAAAAGCAGAAAAAATTTATCAAGAATTAAAAAAACAAAATGTTGACGTATTGTTAGATGATGTTGATGAGAATATGTCAAATAAATTTAAAAAACATGACTTGATAGGTATTCCTTTTCAAATAATTGTTGGATCAAAATCTGAAGATAACAAATTTGAGTTTAAAGAACTTAACTCTGAAAGTGAAATGTTAAGTCTAGAAGATATAAAATCTAAACTTAAAAGATAATATTTTGTTTACAAAAGTAGAGAGACTTATTTCATCAAGAAATCTAAGACCCAAGAAAAAAGAAGGTTTTTTAAAAATAATTTCTATTTTTTCCTTTTTAGGAATAATGCTTGGCGTAGCAATTTTAGTTATTGTTATGTCAGTAATGAATGGTTTTAAAACTGAACTAACAAATAAAATACTTGGATTAAACCCACATATTGTAATTCAACCAAATGGTTTTAATATTGATGAAAAATATATTTCTGAAATTAAAAATAATTTTAAAGGTATTTCTGTAAGTAAAACTTATTCTGGCGAAGGTATTATAATTAAAAATGATCAAGCGAAAGGAATTATTTTTAAAGGTGTCAATAAAGAGGAGAAAAAAATAAAAGAGTTTTTAAAAAAAAATATTGTAAGTGGTGATTTAAAAAAATTTAAAAAAAATAGCGTATTTATTGGATCCGAACTCGCATTTAATTTAAATCTTAACGAAGGAGATAGGATAAATTTAATGTCATCAGCATTTGTTGCTACTCCATTAGGGAGTTTACCGAAACAAGAAAATTTTAATGTAGCAGGAATATTTAATACTGGTTTTGTAGAGTTTGATCAGAATATTATATTCTTAACAACAGAAGATGCTTTGTCAATTTTTGATAAGGATTCTAAAGATCAAAATCTAGAAATTTATTTACAAGATCCTCTCGCTGCAAATTTATACAAAAAGCAAATAGAAAAATTTAATCAAAATTATTTTATTTACACCTGGTCGGATTTAAATAAATCTTTTTTTAGTGCCTTGAAAGTTGAAAGAAATGTAATGTTTATAATACTAACCTTGATAATCATTGTAGCCGCATTTAATATTATTTCAGGACTTACAATATTAATTAAAAATAAGACAAAAGAAATAGCTATTTTAAAAACATTAGGATTAAATAATACCTCAATAAAGAAATCTTTTTTTTTAACAGGTTTTACAATTGGTTTTTTTGCTACAATATCTGGTATAATTTTAGGTACAATTTTTTCATCAAATATTGAAAAGGTAAGAATATTTCTTTCAACAATCTTTAAATTAGAAATATTTCCAAGTGATATTTATTTTTTAGAAAAACTACCTAGTGAAATAAGTATTTATTCAATATTTATAATTTTTGTCCTATCAATATTAGTCTCAGCTATTGCCTCATATATTCCAGCTAGACATATTTCAAAAATGAAAACATTTAGAGCATTAAAATATGAATAAAATTTTAATTGAAACAATTAACCTAAAAAAAACCTATCAACATTTTAATGGCAATATCACATTATTTAACAATCTTAACTTGAAAATTAAACAAGGAGATCTAGTTGCATTAGTCGGTCCATCTGGATCTGGAAAATCTTCATTGCTGCATCTACTAGCCTTGTTAGATGAACCTACAAGAGGCGATATCAAAATAAATGATATATTCACAAAAAAATTTACTGATGAAAAAAAAGATGAAACTAGAAGAAAAAACATATCAATTATTTTTCAAGATAATAATTTATTAAATGACTTTACTGCTATTGAAAATGTAATGATGCCACTAATTATTAAAGGTGAAAATGTTGTAAAAGCTGAAAAAGAAGCTCAAAAAATTCTAAAAGCAGTTAAAATTTTAGATAGATCACATCATTTTCCTAATGAGCTTTCTGGAGGTGAACAACAAAGAGTAGCAATTGCTAGAGCTTTAATAGCCGAGACAAATTTGATTTTAGCAGATGAGCCTACTGGTAATTTAGATTATAAAACCTCAAAGGAAATATTTTCTTATTTTTTAAAATTAAAAAAATTAAAAAAAACAATAATTTTTGCAACTCATAATAGAGAACTTGCCAACAGGGCAGATTACAAGTTGTTTATTTCTAACGGTAATATAAAACGAGTTAATGGCCCTTAGTAATAAGAATTTTAATCATTTAAAAGTTCATACACAATATTCAATTTGCGAAGGTGCGATTAAAATTGATGAATTAGCTGATTACTGTAAGTCAAATAAAATTAAATCTATTGGATTAGCTGATAGTTATAATTTATGTGGGGCTTTAGAGTTTTCGGAAAAGATATCTAGAGTTGGCACTCTACCAATTATCGGAACTCAAATAAATCTTAAACAACTAGATATAATTGGAAAAGTTACATTATACGCAACATCTGAGACGGGGTATAAAAATTTAACTAAATTATCTTCATCGAGTTATTTAAAAAATAATCTAACAACCGATCCATCTTGTGATCTACAAGATCTACTTGATAATAATGAAGGATTAATTCTATTAACTGGAAGTTACAAAAACTTTTTTGGTAAACTTTTTTACAAAAATAAAATTAAAGATATAGATCAAATACTAAACTCACTTAAAAATAGTTTTAAAAATCGATTATATATTGAAATTCAAAGGCATAAAGAATCTCAAGAAAAAAATTTTGAAAATTATTTATTGAATATCTCAAAATCTTTACAACTACCATTAATTGCTTCTCAAGAAGTTTTTTATTTGAAGGAAGATATGTATGAAGCTCATGATGCATTAGTGTGCATTGGTGAAAAAAATTTCGTAGATGACAAAAATAGATTTAGATATAGCAATCAACATTATTTAAAATCCCATGACGAACTTATCAGACTATTTTCAGATATACCCGAAGCATTAGAAAATAATTATAATTTTCATTTAAGATTTAATTTTAAACCAAAAAAATCGAAGCCAATTTTACCTTCTATTTCAAGCAAAGAAAAAAGCACCCCAGAAGATGAATTATCAAAATTAGCAAAGATAGGATTAATGAATAGACTAGAAAATTTTATTTTAAAAAAAAATAAGAAAACATCTAAAATTCAAACAAGAGAAATTTATGAAGACAGGTTAAATCATGAAATAAATATTATTAATTCAATGGATTACGCTAGTTACTTTTTAATAGTGTCTGATTATATTAAATGGGCAAAAAAAAATTCTATACCAGTTGGTCCGGGCAGAGGATCAGGAGCAGGATCATTAGTAGCTTATTGTTTAGACATTACAGATTTAGATCCAATTGAATTTGATCTAATTTTTGAAAGATTTTTAAATCCAGATAGAATTTCTATGCCAGATTTCGATATAGACTTCTGTGAGGAAAAGAGAGATCAAGTATTTGAATATTTAAAAACAAAATATAAAAATGGAGTAGCTCATATAATTACTTTTGGTAAATTAAAAGCCAGAATGGTTTTGAGAGACGTTGGCCGTGTCTTAGGACTTTCTTATGGTCATGTAGATAAAATCTGTAAAATGGTACCATTTGATCCATCAAGACCTCTAACACTAAAAGAATCTATCGACAGAGAGCCACGATTTAAAGAAGAAGTTAAAAATAACAAAAAAGTAAAAAAACTTTTAGAACTTTCGTTAAAATTAGAGGGACTTAATCGTAATATGGCAACCCATGCTGCAGGGGTTGTAATTGCTGGAGATAAATTGTCTGATCAATTCCCATTATATATTGACCATAGTTCAAATTTAACACTACCATCAACACAATTCGATATGTATTCCTCTGAAAATGCAGGGTTAGTAAAATTTGATTTACTCGGTTTAAAAACACTTACTGTGATTGATAATACTATTAAGAGACTAAAGCTAAAAAAAATTGATTTGGATATTAGTAAAATTAATCATAACGATGAGAAAGTTTTTTCTATGCTTTCAACAGGTGAAACAACAGGATTATTTCAACTTGAAAGTGCTGGGATGAGAGAGGCTATAAAACAAATGAAGCCAAATAAATTTGACGATATAATAGCACTTGTTGCTTTGTACAGGCCAGGTCCAATGAGCAATATTCCTATTTATAATGATTGCAAAAATGGCATTAAAGAACCTGATTATATACATCCGATTTTAAAAGAAATACTAACACCAACATACGGAATTATTATTTATCAAGAGCAAGTAATGCAAATTGCTCAAACTTTAGCAGGCTTTACTGCCGGTGAAGCAGACATCTTAAGAAGAGCGATGGGTAAGAAAAAGAAAGCGGAATTAGATAAACAAAAAGAACGATTTATTAATGGTGCTTTAAAAAAAGGTATAGCAAAAGATGTTGCTAATTTTGTTTTTACGAAAATAGAACCATTTGCACAATATGGTTTTAACAAAAGTCACGCTGCAGCTTACGCTTTAATTGCATATCAAACAGCTTATTTAAAAACATATCATAAGGAAGATTTCATAGCAGCAACAATGTCAACAGAACTTACAAATACTTCTAAATTAAGAGAGTTTGTTGAGGAGTTAAAAAAACTTAAAGTTGAAATAGTAAGACCCTCAATTAATAAATGTTTTTCTGACTTTAGATCTATAAACGGAAAACTTATATATGGACTTGGAGCTATTAAGAATGTTGGTCTAGAAGCTATTAAAAATATTGTAAGAGAGAGAGAAGAAAATGGCAATTTCAAATCTCTAATGGATTTTATTTATAGAGTGAGTGCAAAAGATATAAATAAACTTCAATTAGAAGGTTTGGTAAAAGCGGGCACATTCGATGAATTTGATAAGGATAGGAGTAAAATATTAAATTCTATACCTAAAATTATACAAAAAATTAAGAACATAAATGATGATAAAAATAACCATCAGACTAACCTTTTTGGAGATCAGGATAATAATCAAAAAGATTTTGAATTTTTACCCTCAACTCAATGGAAACAAAAAGAACTTTTATCAGAAGAATTTAAATCAATTGGATTTTACTTAACTAATCATCCTTTAAACGAATACGAAGAAATTTTTACTCAATTAAATATTCGTTCTTTCAATCAATTTTATGGTAGTGACAGTGGAGAAGGTTTAGTAGCAGGTACTATAATGTCAATTCAAGAAAAAAAAAGCGCTAAAGGGACACCTTACGCGATCATAAAATTTAGTGACAAACAAACAGAATTTGAACTTTTTTTATTTGCAGAAACATTAGTAAATAATAGAGATAAATTAAAGGAGTCAGAATCATTTGTTTTGTCTTTACAAAAAGATAAAATATCTGGCGAAACTGAAAAAAAAAGAGTAAACATTAAAAAAATTCTTAACTTAGATGATGTTATTCATAAGCCATACTCCAAAGTAATTATTAAACTAAAAAATGACTACAACATAAATGAAATAAAACAATTGTTGTCAATTAAAGGTGAAACTGAAATCAACTTGATAATCAAAGATAAAAATCTTCAAGCTTTGTATTCATTAAAAGAAAACAGAAAATTTGATTTAAATCATTATAAAGCTCTAAAAGCTAAGAAATACGTAGAAAAAATAATTGTTTAGACAGTTGTTTTTCTTAATTTGTTTGTATATATGTGTGGTTAATTTCGCACACAGTTACAAGGGCATTGCCCTACCGGTCCAAAATATTGGAATTACTGTGGTGGATTAACCGGAAAAATATGAACGTACCAAAAGTAGATATAAAACAATTATTAGAAGCAGGAGTACATCTTGGTCATAAAACATTAAGATGGAATCCAAAAATGAAAAAATACATTTTTGGAGAAAAAAATTCTATTCATATAATAGACTTAACACAAACAGTTGATTATCTTAAAAACGCTTTAACTCAAGTCCACAAAGTTATTTCAAGTGGAGGAAAGTTATTAATAGTCTCAACAAAAAAACAAGCATCAGAACAGGTAAGTGAACTAGCAAAAGAAACAGGTCAGTATTTTGTTAATTATAGATGGCTTGGTGGAATGCTAACAAATTGGAATACGATTCAAAACTCTATCAAAAGATTAAAAAAACTCAATGATCAACTTTCAAAAGAGAATTTAGGTTTTACAAAAAAAGAAATATTAAAATTTGGCAAAGAAAAAGAAAAACTTCAAAGATCATTAGGTGGAATTTCTGATATGAAAAAAACTCCAGATTTAATTTTTATAATTGATACAAATATTGAGTCTCTTGCAGTTGCAGAAGCTAAAAAACTAAGTATACCAATAATAGCTGTGCTGGATACAAATTCAGATCCTACAGGTATAGATTTTCCAATTCCTGGAAACGATGATGCTAGAAGATCGATAAATTTATATTGTGAGCTTTTAAAAAGTACTATTAAAGATGCAGAAAAATTTATCAAAGGACCTGAGGAAAAATCGTCAAAACCTAAAGAAAAATAGAAAATTATCGCCCGATGTCAAATAAAGAACTACTAGATAGTATAAAAAAACTAAGAGAGATGACTGGCGTTGGTTTTAAGGATTGTAAGACAGCCTTAGATGAAACAAAAGGAGATTTAGACAAATCAATTGAATTTTTAAGAAAAAAAGGCATAGCAAAAGCCTCAAAAAAGATGAGCAGAACTGCCTCAGAGGGATTAGCTATTGTTAAAGAGGAAAAAGGAGAAATTTCATTAATTGAAATTAATAGCGAAACTGATTTTGTTGCTAAAAATCAGGACTTTATAAATTTTTGTAAAGAACTATCAGAAATAAATTTTTCAGTTAAAAGCAATTTGGAGGATTTAAATAATTCTAAAATGGCGAATGGAATTTTAGTAAAAGATAATTTAGTTAATTTAATAGCAAAGATTGGTGAAAAAATAACAATTAGAAGAGCAGATTTCTTCGACAATAAAAGTGGTACAAATTTCTATTACGTACATTCAGCAATTGAAAAAGATATCGGTAAGATAATTTCTATAGTAAAATTAGACGGATTATCAAAAGAAAAAAAAACAGATATTGGAAATAAAATTGCTATGCATATAGCTGCTTCAAATCCTTTAGCAATCAATAAAGATGGTATAAATAGCAGTATAGTTGATAAAGAATTAGAGATCATTAAAGCAGAAATTATAAATTCAGGCAAACCTAAAGAAATGGCTGATAAAATCTCAAAAGGTAAAATTACAAAATTTTTAAACGACAATTCTCTTTTAAATCAAATATGGATAATGGACCCTAAAAAAAATGTCTCTGATGTTCTTAAAGAAAATTCATTAGAAAAACAAATTAAGGTTTTGAATTTTATAAGATATAAAGTTGGTGAAGGAGTGTAAAAGTGAGCAACGATTTTAATGAAACAAATTATTCATCCAAGATGGATAAGAGTATTCAGTCATTAAAAAAAGATATCTCAACACTAAGAACTGGAAGAGCTAATACTAACATGCTCGATACAATTAAGGTTGATGTATATGGACAGTTAATGCCCGTAGATCAAATTGCTACAGTTAGCGTGCCAGAGGCTAGATTAATATCGATACAAGTTTGGGATAAATCTAATACAGCTTTAATTGAAAGTGCTATACAAAAATCTGAGCTAGGAATAAATCCTCAAATAGATGGTCAAATAATAAGATTAAGAATTCCAGATCTAACAGAAGAAAGAAGAAAAGATTTGATAAAAATTTTAAAAAATATGGGTGAGAAAGGAAAAGTCGCGATAAGAAATATTAGAAGAGAAGCAAATGAAGAACTCAAAAAAAAATTAAAAGATAAAATTATTTCAGAAGATGACAACAAAAATTTTGAAAAAAATATACAAAAAATTACAGATATGAGTATAGAAAATATTGAAAAAATTTTAACAGAGAAAGAAAAAGAGATAAGTCAGATATGAACAAGCTTAACCATATTGCTTTCATTATGGATGGCAATGGTAGGTGGGGAAAAAAGAAAAATCGAGGAAGAAATTTCGGACATTTAAAAGGGGTAGAAACAGTAAAAAAAATAGTAAAAAGTAGTATTAAATTGGAAATACCAATAATAACTTTTTATGTATTTTCTTCAGAAAATTGGAAAAGACCTAAAAAGGAAATTAAGTATTTGTTTAAACTCATTAAGATTTATTTTACCAGAGAAATTAGTAGTATTAAAAAACAAGGTATCAAGATAAATATTTTAGGTGAAATTAAAAAACTTCCTAAAGAAATTAAACATATTTTAAAGAAAACAATAAACAATACTAAAAAAAATAAAAAAATTATTGTTAATTTAGCTATTAATTATGGAGCTAAATATGAAATTTTTAATGCAACAAAGAAATTAAAAAAAAAAATTAATATAAAGAGTATAGAAAAAAATTTATATACTAAAAATTTACCTCACCCAGACATTCTAATAAGGACAGGAGGGCATCAAAGATTAAGTAATTTTATGCTTTGGCAATTAGCTTATGCAGAACTTTTTTTTCTAAAAAAATTATGGCCAGATTTTAATACTCAAGATTTAAAAAGAATAATAAAAAAATATGATAAGATAAAAAGAAATTTTGGAGGAGTATGATTTCAGCAAATTTAAAACAAAGAATTTATACCTCACTACTATTATTACTTTTAGTTTTCTTGGTTTTAAACTTTAATATAATATTAGTTTACACACTAATTTTGATTGGAGTTTATTCTGCTCTCGAATTTTTAAGTATATCAAAAAAAATATTTATTAATAAGTTTTTAGAGATTGTATCAAATATATTTTTTATATCTTATATTTTTTTATTTTGTTTTATGTTTTACTTCCTTTCTTCTTTTGCTCTTATTAAATTAATATTATATTCTTTATTATTTGCCTGTATAGCTTCTGATATTGGAGGTTTTTGCTTTGGTAAAATATTTAAAGGACCAAAAATTACAAAAATAAGTCCTAATAAAACATATTCGGGTGCTTTTGGATCTATCTTATTTTCATCAATCACACTTACGACTTTAATTTTTTTTTATACGGGTGATTTTGATTTGAAAATTATTTTAGTAGGAATTTTGGTATCTATCGGATGTCAAATTGGAGATTTATTTTTTTCACTTTTAAAAAGAAAAGCAAAATTAAAAGACACTGGGAATATCTTACCTGGACATGGAGGAGTACTTGATAGACTTGATGGCTTGTTAATAGGAATTCCTACTGGCCTTTTATCTTTAATAATATTTTTATAATGCAAACCACAATATCAATACTAGGTTCGACAGGATCAATAGGAATAACTACTTTAAAAATTATTGATAAAAATAAAAAAGAGTTAAAACCGTATTTATTTTCTGCAAATAAAAATTTAAAACTTATTTGCGATCAAATAGATAAATATAAACCTAAAGTTTTCGTAATAAGTGAAAAAAAAATATTTGAAAAAGTAAAAAAAAAATATAAAAAAAAAAGCATAAAAATTATCAATAATTTAAAATCATTAAATTTAAATAAAAAATCAGAGATAACAATCTCAGCAATTCCTGGTATTGCAGGTCTGGATCCAACTTTGCAAATGCTAAGATTTAGTAAAAAGTTATTAATAGCCAACAAAGAGTCTGTTATTTGTGGATGGGGTTTATTAAAAAAAATATCAAAAAAAAAATCTACTGAAATTATACCAATTGACTCAGAACATTTTTCTATCTTTAATTTACTCAAAGGTCATGACATTGATGAGATAAATAAAGTATATTTAACTGCTTCAGGAGGGCCTTTCTTAGATATGTTGCCCAGACAATTAAAAAGAATTAAACCCTATCAAGCCTTAAAACATCCAAAATGGAAAATGGGAAAGAAAATAACGATCGACTCTTCTACATTAATGAACAAAATTTTAGAATTAGCTGAGGCACAAAAATTATTTAATTTACCTAATGAAAAAATTGACATTTTAATACATCCACAATCACTTGTTCATGCAATAATTGATTTTAAAAACGGCTTAAAAAAATTTATTTATCATGAAACTTCGATGCTAATTCCAATAGCAAATGCTATTTTTGAAAGAAAATTAGAAATTAAAAAAATCTTAAGAAGTAAAAACGATTCAATTAGAAATTTAACATTTAGTAAAGTTAATCCAAAAACTTTTCCAATTATTAAGCTGAAAAATCGAGTTAATGAGTATCCCTCATCCTCAATAATAATAAATGCGTCAAATGAAATATTAGTTGATCATTTTCTCCATAAAAAACTACCTTTTTTACATATTAGTAAAATCATAATGGATATACTTGGACATAGAAATTATAAAAAATATGCGATACAAAGACCCAAAAATATTGCTCAAATTAAAAAAATAGATAGCTGGGCTAGAGAGGTGACTTTAAACAAAATAATTAAAAATGCTTAAAATAAAATTTATTTATATTATATTTTTTTTATCTTTATTTAATAACTCTTTTGCAGAAATAGTAAATAAAATCGAAATAAACGGCAATAAAAGAGTTAGCCCTGAAACAATCAAAGTCTATGGACAAATTAAACCATTAAACTCAGATTTTACTGACAGTGATATAAATAAAATTTTAATTAATCTTTATGAAACTAATTTCTTTGAAGATATTGACATTGCTATAAAAGATAAAACATTAATTATTAATTTAGTAGAATATCCTTTAGTAAATCAAATAATTATTATTGGTGAAGCAAACTCAAGAGTCAAAAAACAAATAAAAGATGTTATTAGCTTAAAGGAAAAAAATTCTTTTATTCGTAATAATTTGAACAACGATATAAATTTGATAAAAAAATTATATTCTTCAATCGGTTATAAATTTGCTAATGTAGACTCAAAAATTAGAAAAATAGATGAAAATAATTATGATATAGCACTAGAAATATCAAAAGGTGATATAACAAGAATAAAAAAAATATTTTTTATAGGCGATAAAAAAATTAAAGAGAGAAGACTAAGAGATGTAATAGTTAGTGAAGAAAGTAAGTTCTGGAAAATAATATCTAAAAATTCTAAATTTAGTGAAAATCAAGTATCTTTAGATGAAAGACTTCTAAAAAATTACTACAAAGCCTTAGGTTACTATGATGTAGAAATTAATTCAGCTCAAGCTGAAGTACTTAACACAAGTGATGTCAATTTAACATTTAGTATTAATGCAGGAAAACGATTTACATTTAAAAAAATTGAGACAAATGTTGATGCAACTTTTAATAAGTCAATATTTTTTCCATTAGAAAAAATTTATAAAGAAATTATTGGAGATTATTACTCTCCTGCTAAAATAACAAATGTTTTAAAAGAAATTGATAAATTAATAGCAGAAAATAGTCTTCAATTTATTGAACATGATGTTGTTGAGTCAATTACAGATGATGAAATTAGTCTTCAATTCAATATAAGAGAAGGTGATAAAATTCTAGTAGAAAGAATTAATATTAAAGGAAATAATGTAACTAATGAAAGTGTTATAAGAAGTGAGCTTTTATTAGATGAAGGTGATCCTTTCACAAATTTAAATTTAGATAAATCAATAGCTAAATTAAATTCAAAAAATATTTTTAGATCAGTCAAATCTGATGTTGTTTCAGGATCTAAAAAAGATTTAAAGATAATTGATATTTTTATCGAAGAAAAACCCACAGGTGAAATAAGTGCTGGCGCAGGAGTTGGAACTAATGGCGGTACTTTAGCTTTCAACATAATCGAGAATAATTGGCTTGGTGAAGGAAAAAAAGTAGGTTTAGATTTTGAATTAAGTGAAGAGTCTTTAAAAGGTCAATTTACTTATACAAATCCAAATTATGATCTTCTTGGAAATTCAGTGTCTTATAATTTTAGAAATACAACTAACGACAAGCCGGATCAAGGATATGAAAATAGCTTATTCGCTGTAGGAGCATCAACTGGATTTGAGCAGTTTAACAATGTAATAGCTAATTTAGGAATTAATCTATCCTATGATGATTTAAGAACAACTTCCAACGCTTCGTCTTCTTTACAAAAACAAAGTGGAGAATTTGCTGAATTGTCAGCAAGTTACGGGTTTTCATATGATCAAAGAGATAGAAGTTTTATGCCAACTAGTGGATCTGTATTGTCTTTTAATCAATCATTACCGATTTATGCAGATAAACCTTTTATCGAAAATATTATCGCAGCAAGTTTTTATAATTCATTTACTGAGAACTATATAGGATCTAGCAAATTTTTGCTTTCTACAATAACTGGAATAAATGATGAAGATGTTAGAATAAGTAAAAGAAAAACATTAAGTACAAGAAGATTGAGGGGGTTTAAAAAAGGTAAAGTTGGTCCTGTAGACTCGAATGATCACATTGGTGGAAATTACGCAGCATCAGCAAACTTCGACCTTTCTTTACCTAATTTTCTTCCAGAGTCAACAAACATGGATGTATCTTTATTTTTAGACTTTGGTAATGTTTGGGGAGTTGACTACGATGACTCTATTGATGAAAGTAATAAGGTAAGATCATCGACTGGGCTTAGCGCAAGTTGGATTTCACCTATCGGACCGTTAACCTTTACATTCGCACAAAATTTAGCTAAATCCTCAACTGATAAAACTGAGTCATTTAATTTTAATTTAGGAACAACTTTTTAATGAGTATTAATTTTAAAAAATTATTAATTATATTAGTATTGATTTTTTTTCAATCTAACCTAACAGCAGAAATCCCACATTTTTTAGATTTTAAGTTTGTTTTAAATGAGAGTACTGCTGGTAAAAAAGCACAAACTGAACTTAAAAATAAACTACAAAAAGGCATAAAAAATATAAGAGAAAAAGAAAAAAAATTACAAGAGGAAGAAAAAAAAATTATTAGTCAAAAAAAAGTCTTAAAACCAGAAGAATACAAGAAAAAAGTTAATGAGTTAAGATCTAAAGTTTCAAATCTTCAAAAAGAGAGAAGAGGCCTTATAGATAAAACTTCAGCTTCAAGAAATAAAGCTAGAAATGAGCTTTTAAAAAATCTAAATCCAATAATTAAAGAATACATGCAAGAAAAGAAAATAAGAATGGTAGTTGACAAAAAAAGCTTACTATTAGCAGATGATAAACTAGATATAACAAAAGATATAATTGCTTTATTAAACAAAAAATTAAAGACAATAAGTTTAAAATAAATTAAATGAAATCAATTTCTTTTTTTTCAAAAAAGAATTTAAGTTTAAGACAAATTTTCTCAAAATCGAAAATTAATAAAAATTTTATAGTGAATGCAGTCAGGCCTCTAAACACTGCTAAAGATAAAGATATTACTTTTTTTGACTCTATCAAATATAAATCAATGGCAATTAAAACTAAAGCTGGCGCATGTATAACAACCCAACCCCTCGAAAAATTTTTACCTCAAAACATTGAAAAAATTATAGTAAAAAAAGTATTAGTAGAATTAGCTATTGTTTTAAATAAAATTTATCCTAAAGCAGATATTGACTATCCAGATATTACTTTAAAATTAGCAAATAAAAAAAAATATAAAACTGTTAAATTTGGTAATAATGTTTTAATTGGAAAAAACGTCAAAATTGGAAATAATAGTATAATTGGTTCAAACAGTATAATCGAAAAAAATGTAATTATTGGTAAAGATTGTGTTATAGGTTCTGGAAATATAATTAAAAATTCAATTTTAGGAGATCGTGTTGTGTTACAAGATAGTTGTAAAATTGGTCAAAAAGGATTTGGCTTTATTCCAATGAATAAAAAAAATATTAAATTCCCACATATAGGAAAGGTTATTATTGATTGTGATGTTGAAATAGCATCTGGATGTACAATTGATCGCGGGTCGGTAGATGATACAACAATTGGTCAAAATACATATTTAGATAATCAAGTTCACATTGCACATAATGTTAAAATTGGAAAAAATTGTATGATAGCTGGTCAAGTTGGTTTTGCGGGAAGTACAAATATTGGAAATAATGTTTCTATAGGAGGTCAAGCAGGTTTATCCGGCCATTTGAAAATTGGCCATAATGTAAAAATAGGTGGTGGCAGTGGAGTGGTTAAAGATATTGCTGATAATCAAATAGTTATGGGATATCCTGCTGTTCCTTTTAAAGATTTTTTAAAAAAAAATAAAAATGAGTAAAATAGAACTTAATAAAAAAGATATTGAAAATCTTTTACCACACAGAGAGCCTATGCTTTTAATTGATAAATTAACTAATATTGTAAAATTAAAGTCAGCTACAGCGATAATGTATGTTAAAAAAAATGGATTTTATGTTCAAGGCCATTTTCCTGGACAGCCAGTGATGCCAGGAGTATTAATTGTCGAAGCATTTGGACAAGCAGCTGCTGCTTTGACAGCACATGGCATTGACCCCGGAGAATATGCAAATAAATTAGTTTATCTAATGGGTGTTGATAAGGCTAGATTTAGAAGTCCTGTTATACCTGATTGTGAATTACATTTGGAAATAGAAGCAATAAGATCACATGGTAGAGTTTGGAAATATAAAGGAACAGCAAAAGTTGACGGAAAAAGAATGGCAGATGCTGAGTGGTCAGCAACAATAGTAGATAGAAAAGAATGATTCATAACTCAAGTGTAATTGATAAAAAAGCTAAAATATCTAAATCAGTTAAAATTGGTCCATTTTGTTATGTTGGTCCAGAAGTTGAATTATCTGATAATGTTGAATTGATCTCTAACATACATATTGAAGGTAATACAAAAATAGGAAAAGGAACAAAAATATTTCCATTTGCCAGTATTGGCACCCAACCTCAAGATCTAAAATTTAAAAATGAAAAAAATAGTTTAATAATAGGAGAGCAAAATATTATTCGGGAGTATGTGACTATAAATCCAGGCACAGAGGGCGGTGGCTCTAAAACAGAAATTGGCAATAATTGCCTATTCATGATTTCTTCGCATATTGCTCATGATTGCAAGATTGGAAACAATGTTATAATTGCAAATAATGTTCCTCTTGGAGGTCACGTTACAATTGAGGACTCCGTGGTAATTGGAGGCAATTCAGCAGTTCAACAATTCACAAGGATTGGGAGATTAGCAATGATTGGAGGGATGACAGGCGTACTTAAGGATGTAACACCTTTTGGTTTATCCATTGGAAACAGAAACTTCCTCCAAGGCTTAAATCTCATTGGTTTGCGTAGAAATAAATATGACAATAAAAAAATAATGGGATTAGATAAGGCTTACAAAGAAATTTTCTCTTCAAAAAATCTACACGAAAACTTAAGCAAAATTAACGGTGAGTATAAAGACAATGAGCTTGTTTCTGAAGTCATAAGATTTATTGAGAAAGATAAAAAAAGACCTATTTGCTCACCTCAAAATTAAATTATGATTGGCCTTATTTTTGGAGAAACTGATTTTCCAAAGTATATATATAGAAAAATAAAAAATAAAAAAAAATATACAATAATTGATTTAACTAGTAAAAATTTTTTTAAAAAAGATAAAAACTCACACAAAGTCTCAATCGGTCAATTCGGAAAGATAATATCTATTTTAAAAGGAAAAAATTGTAAAAAAGTATTGTTTGCTGGAAAAGTTACTAAACCTAATTTTTCAAAACTTAAATTAGATTTTAAAGGAGTTTATTATATATCAAAGATTTTAAAAAAATCAAAAATTGGTGATGCAGCAATTTTAAAAGAAATAATTAACATTTTTAAAAGAGAAGGTATAAAAACGATAAGTTCAACTTTTTTTACTCCAGAACTTAATCTTTCAAGAGGGAATTATACAAAATTAAGGCCAGATAATGATGATAAGAGGAACATTAAAGATGCAATTAAGTTTTTAAACAAATCAAAACCCTATAGCTATATTCAAGCAGCTGTTGCAAAGAATAATTCAGTGATTTTAGAGAAGCGAAAAGGTACACAAGATATGCTTAGACATATAAAAAAATACAAAAACAAAAGTAATGGTGTTTTGGTTAAATTTCCTAAAAAAAAACAAGACAAGAGATTAGATCTACCTGCAGTTGGCTTAAATACTTTAAAACAATGTAAATCTGCTGGTTTAAAAGGAATAGTCTTAAAACATAAAAATAATATTTTTTTAGATAAGATTAAGACAATCAATTATGCAAACAGAAATAAGATGTTTATTTTAGTAAAATGAAAAAAATTACTTCATTTTTGATTATTATTTTAATTCAAACTTTAAATCTTAAAGCTGAAGACTTTCAATTAAATCAAATTATTTCTGAATTAGACTCACCTTGGAGTTTGACTTTTAAAAGTCAAAACGAAATTTTAATTACAGAAAAATCAGGTCAAATTATTTTACTTAATTTTAAAGATAATAAAAAAAAAAAATTAAATCATAATTTAAAAATATTAGAAGATGGGCAGGGCGGACTACTTGAAATTCTTTATCATAAAAATATGGTATTTGTTTCTTATTCAGAAAATAGAGGAAACGGCAAATCTAGTACTTCAGTGGCTTCTGCTAATTTTAACTATGAGAATTTACAATTCAAAAATATTTTTAGAGCTGAACCACCTATAAAATCTGGTTATCATTTCGGATCTAGGCTTGTTATAAAAGGTAATTATCTATTTATAACAGCTGGAGAGAGGGGTGAGGGAATGATTGCACAAGATCCTACAAAACATCCCGGAAGCATTATTAAGATACATCTAGACGGCAAGATTCCAAAAGATAATCCCAAATTTAATGGTAAAAGTAATTGGCTACCTGAGATTTACCAAATAGGCGTAAGAAACCCACAAGGCATGGATGTATCTCCTTATGACAACAAAATTTATTTAACAAATCATGGAGCTAGAGGTGGCGATTGGTTTGGTGAAGTTAAGTATGGTGAAAACTATGGTTGGAAAATTTTAGGATGGGGTGGAACTAATTATTCAGGGACAAAAATTGGACCTAAATGGAAACCAGGATTTACAAAAGCTATCAAATATTGGGTGCCTTCAATAGCAGTAAGTTCAATGATTATATACAAAGGAGATGAATTTAAAGAATGGAATGGTGATGCCTTGATAACTTCTCTTCGCGATAAATCTCTTAAAAAAATAAAATTTAAAGATAATAAATTTCTTGATGAAAAAACTATAATTAAGGAAAATATTGGAAGAATTAGAGATATAGAAATTCAAAAAAACACGGGAAAAATTTTTCTTTTAACAGATGAAGGTTCTATTTGGAGACTGCAAAAGTGAAAAAAATATTTATCTTAACAGGTGAAGCATCAGGAGACAAACTAGCGTCAAAAGTTATAAGTGAATTAAGTAAACTGAATTCAAATATAAAATACTTATCAGTTGGAGGTGAAAATTTAGAAAAGCTGGGTATAAAATCTATTTATGATCTTAAAGAAATAACATACTTAGGATTTACTAATGTATTATTTAATATTTTTAAGATTAAGAAAAAAATCAATGAAACAGTAAATGCTATAGAAAATTTTAAACCTGATTTATTATTCACCGTCGACAGTCCCGATTTTACTTTAAGAGTAGCTGAAAGAATTAAATTAAAGAACCCTGAAATTAAAACTATACACTATGTAGCTCCTCAAGTATGGGTTTGGAGAGAAGGTAGAGTTAAAAAGATTAAAAAATTTATTGACCATATTCTTCTGTTATTTAATTTTGAAAAAGGGTATTTTGAAAAAGAAAATATGAGCCATGAGTTTGTTGGCCATCCTTTGCTAGACTCGACAACTGAAAGTGCGATTGATATCAATCAAATTTTAGGAAAGAATAGAGCATTAATTTCTATTTTTGCAGGTAGTAGAAAGTCTGAAATAGATGTTTTAACTCCGATTCTTTTAAATTTCATTAAACTTATGAATGAAAAGTATAATGATTTTTCTTATGTTTTTCATGCCACAAAAGAATATTCAGATTTAATTCTATCTCACATAAAGAAGAATAATTTAAATAATTGCGAAGTTATAAATGATAGTAAAATTAAAAATCATATTTTAAAAAAATCAGTATTTGCTGTCTCTAAATCAGGAACAATATCTCTTGAAATATGTAAAGCTAAAATACCATCAGTAATATTATATAAGATGGGTTTAATAAATTTTTTAATTATAAAGATGTTAGTAAAAACTAAATTTGCAAATATTTTTAATATTGCTGCTAAAAAAGAAATTATACCAGAATTACTCCAATCTAATTGCAATCCGCAAAAAATATTCGATGTTGTTTCTAATTATTTAGATAATCCAAAAAAAATTGATGAACAAATATCAAAAACACAAATGATTTTAAAAAGTTTTAAAACTAGTACACCATCTTCAACCCTAGCTGCTAATGCTATAAATAAGTATTTATGATCATTTATACTCATAATGACTGCTTAAAAAAATTTAATGGTCATACTCATCCTGAAAGAAAAGAAAGATTAGAGAGTATTTTAAGTGCAATCAAATCTTCAAATTTAGAAGTAGAATTTAAAGAAGCACCTTTAGCTGATTTAGAAACTGTTTCATTGGTTCATCCAAAAGAACATATAGAGCAAATTTTTTCTTCCATTCCTAAAGAAGGAATAGTAGGCGTAGAGAAAGAACCTTATGCTGATACTATGCTTTGCCCTGGCAGTAAAAACGCAATTCTAAGATCATGTGGAGCCGGTATTGCTGCAGCTAAGGAACTCATGGTTAAAAATGAGAGAGTGTTTTGCGCTGTAAGACCACCCGGGCATCATGCTGAAACTGTAAGAGCTAATGGTTTTTGCTTTATCAATAACGTTGCCGTAGCAGCAAGATATTTACAAAAAAACTACAAAATAAATAAAGTAGCCATAATTGATTTTGATGTTCACCATGGTAATGGGACGCAAGAAATCTTTTATAAAGATAAATCAGTTGTATATGCATCTTCGCATGAATTTCCTTTGTTTCCAGGAACAGGAGCAGAAAATGAAACTGGTGTAGGAAATATATTCAATGCAACCTTAAAAGCTGGTACTTCAAGTAAAGAATTTTTAGCAATATTTGATCAAAAAGTTCTTAGAGCTATTGATAAATATAAACCAGAGGTAATTTTAATTTCTGCAGGTTTTGACGCTCATAGAAGAGATCCTTTAGCTAATATTAATTTGGAGTCAGATGATTTTTTTAAAATCACAAAAAATATTGTTGATATTGCTAACACACATTCTAAAGGCAGAGTCATATCTTTTCTGGAAGGTGGTTATGATTTACAAGCTTTGTCTGAAAGTATTATAGAACACTTAAATGCACTAAAATCCCATATTTGACCAGTTATCTGGGTCGTTAAATTTTTTTATTTCTTTTTCAGTTACTGGTCTAAATAGATAGTAAGCAATATATATTGTCAGAAAAAACAAAAAAATTGTTTTCATATATTTAATATATTAAACTAATCTTATGAAATTTGATAAGAGAAAATTTACTAAAATCCTAGGTTTTTCGGCTTTAGTATTGCTATTTCCAATTAAAACTCTTTTAGCTGCTACTAAAAAAATTATTAATCCAAATCTGTCTAAAAAGCAAAAAAATATCATGTTTAATGAAGGGACAGAAATACCGTTTACAAGCGATTTATTAAAGGAAAATAGAAAGGGTTTTTATCATTGCGCTAATTGTGGAAATAAATTATTTGCATCAACTGCTAAATTTGATAGTGGAACTGGCTGGCCTTCTTTTTCTGAAGCTTTGCCAGGGGCTTTTAAAACAAAAATTGATTATAGTTTTGGCATGGAAAGAGTAGAATACCATTGCGCAAAATGTGGCGTACACCACGGGCACGTTTTTAATGATGGTCCAAAAGAATCGGGCAAAAGATTTTGTAATAATGGACTTTGTTTGATTTTTAAACCAGAGTAAAAGTAACTTAAAATTATAAAAATCTCATATTATTAAAGCTTTTTTGTTCACAGACAGCACCCAATTCGTCCATGTTAGTAAGTGAATTTTATAAATTTAAGTTTAAAGATAGGGAATGGATCTAATTACAGTAATTATAATTGGTGTAATTGTTGCGGCCACAGGTGTAATCAATCCAAAAGCTGAAGATCCAGAAGAGGCAGCTAAAGCTCCAGAAACACAGGTAACAACTCCGGAAGTTAAGGAGCCTGAACCAGAACCAGAACCTGAACCAGAACCAGAACCAGAGCCAGCTAAAGAACCAGAACCTCAACCAGAACCAGAACCTCAAAAAGAAGAACCAAAAGAAGAGGTAAATGCTGAACCAACTCAGGAGCAAGATGCAAAACCTGAAGAGGAAGAAGTTCAACCAGTTACAGAAGAAACTACTGAAGCTACAGAAGAAAAAGGATTAAGTATGGTTAATATTCTTCTTTATATCTTAGGAGCAATTGCAGTAATTGCAGCTGGAATATACTTCTTTATGAGAAGAGAACCATCAACAAAAAGTGCGGCAGATATTGCTAGAGCTCAGTCACAACAGGAGCCTGCTTCTGAACCTCAAGAAGAACCAGCACAGGAAGAAACATACACAGAACCTGAGCAACCAGTTCAAGAGGAAACACCATCAGACACTACTGAGGAAGAACCTCAATCAGAAAATAATGATCAATCATCAAATAATGATGATGAGAATAATAATAGATAATTAACTAAAATTTTTTTCCACCTTCTAGATAAGCACACTTCTCACAGGTTTTTTCAATTTTAGGTGGTTCGTCAAGATTTAAAACATCTTTCATTTCAATTAACTTTTCTTCAATCCACGATGTATCCACACGGTAAGGTATTAATGTTGTTTTGAAATCTATTTTGTTATCAAATTTTTCATTAGTTTTTTCTCCATTACAAACATAAAAAAATGTTCGATCTGAAACATCAAAATTCATTTTTCTTAAGATATGAACATAAATATCCATCTGTAATTTATAACTAAGATGCCATTCAGCATCGAGATAAGAGGAAACTGTTACAGGATAAGTTGATGATTGTGCCTTATAATCTACAACAACTATTTTTTTCTCATTTAAATCAAACCAGAGATCATCAATACCACCGTGAATTATAAG
>Ga0315315_10000859_pt1 | contig 27005 bp, 26 predicted proteins | sample M140m3416metaG_FD_203699 | JGI IMG/M metagenome (GOLD analysis project Ga0315315, IMG submission 203699) | Ammonia-oxidizing marine archaeal communities from Monterey Bay, California, United States - M1 40m 3416 | ecosystem: Environmental > Aquatic > Marine > Intertidal zone | place: USA... | reverse complement strand
TGACCGGTGCAGATCCAGCGCCACCGAGCCTGTCTCGGAGGATGGTCGCAGTCAGGGTGCTCGTGGCAAACCAACCTCGAGCCTCTGAGAGGGCGGCAAGCTCACGTCGGGCAGCCTCTGCCGCACTGGGACCAGCATCCTCCTTGTCCGCCAAGCTGTGAACCACGACCCAGACCGTACACCGTGCACAGAGATCGCGGCGAGCAGTCTCGCTGAGCCCTGGCCACAGCAGCCCGTCAGCCACCACAGTCCGGCCAGAGGGAATCTCCGCGAGTGCGTCAGTATTCTCAGCCGACTCATCGGCCCAGGGCCAGTCTCCATGGAGTGCCACCACATCGACATCGACACCGAGCTCAGTGAGGCCCGCGACCATACGTGCATTGTACAGATAGCCACCTGTCCGCTGCGCAGGGTCTCCCGGGCTCAGCCAGGTCAGCCCCTTCATTTCGCCGCCTCTGCCTTGTTTACGCCGGCCCCGCGGCGACGGTACTCCGGAGGATCCTGGAGCTCAGCGCGGGTGAGCGCACCGATGAGCATTGAGTAGAGCCCCTCGTGGTAGGTCCGATTCTTGCGGGCCCCGAAGCGAATTCCTGGACGAAATTTGTGCTTGAGAAAGCCCTTGAGCAGCTTGGTGTCTCGCGCCAAGACATGGACCGGGACTGAGAAGTCGTCGCTGCTCTTGTACATCGGAGGCTGATGATCACCCATGATCAGGATCAGATCCGGCGGGTCATCCATGGCCAAGATGTGCCGCGTCACACTCTCCAGACTGTAGACAATGGCATCCAGATACTCGCTGACATTCTCGGCCGTCGGGTTGAGCCTGCGCAGGCGCACTTCCTTGTCCCGTCGAAACCGCTTGAGCTGAAACTTGATCTCATTGTCAGTGAGCTTCTGATTCCCCTTCTTCTTTCGGCTTCCGGTCTCGTCCAGATCACGCCAGTTGTCCACGATGGGAGGAAGATCGTCCCAGGGAATGTGACTGGAGCCCAGGTGAGCAAATACAAACTCTGGCTGATCCCCGAGTGTCGGTAGGACCACATCTCGAATGTGTCCGAGCGCGAACTGATCCGGAATCTCTACCCAGCCGTAGTTACGTCCCTTGTAGTCCAGATCTTCGTGAAAGACCGTGTCCGAAAAGCCGAAGTGATTGACCAATTCAATGCCAGGACGCGCCTTGTCCTTCGGGCGCATCAGGACCGTTCGATACCCGTGGCTAGCGAAGAACTTTGGTAGAGAACTGATCTCTCTGAGCTTGGGGGTAAGGTAGCGGTAGACCGACTCGTACTTCACGGTTCGTCCGCTGAGCAAGGTCGCATCGGCGAGCCAAGATCGACCGCCCATGACAGGGGCTTCGCTCAGACCAGTGGCGATGTGCCAGCCCGCCTCTGTAAAGCGCTGAGCCATGTCAGCCCGATAAGTCATGAAGTCATCGACAATCTGCTTCTTGAGGACCGCACGTCCATAGCTCTCGACGATGTAGATGTGGACCCGCGGCTGCTTCTTCAGCTTCACCGCATCGATGTCTGCGTACACACCGTCCTGAACCCCACGCTTGATCTCGCCATAGACAGCTACAGACCGCTCGATATTGTCCCGAGCATCCGCGAGCGTCTCGCGACCCCGCACGTCCGGGTTCTGTTCTGCACCGTAGACGATGGCTCCAATTCCAAGCACGCAGATGACCTGCAGGCCAAAGCCAAGACCTCCAGCGAGCCTCTGAACCCATCTCAACAGAAACGTACTCACAAGACCGATGGTGATGAGCGTCAGACACAAGCCACCAAGAAGCAGTGTGGCCTTGAAGCCCATCAGGTCGCGGACGAGAATGTACAGATGGCCTGCCAGGAAGTAGACGTCATAGAGCAGCGGCGATTGCTTCATCGCGACAATCCCGACCTCGCGGATCCACTCGAACAAGACGATGAAGAACCAGAGCAACGACGACACGGCGAGGCACAGGCGCGCCAAGGCCGTGCGACTGAGCAGAATCAAGCACGCAAAGATGACCACCGAGTCTTGGCTGTAGACCAACAATTTGCTGTCAGCCATGACCTTCGGAACCACGAGAACTTGGTTCAGGAGCACGAACACCAACCAAATTATCAGGATCGACCGAGCCGTCTTCATGCTGATGTCCTCTCTGGCACAGACCTAAACAGGACCACTCCAGCCGGGAGTGCACCCACCAGGTTCACTAATCCGTATGCTGCCGATAGGGCGATCGCCGACTCTGCAGACCAGCCAAGAGTACCAAGCACCACTGCAGCAGAGACCTCTCTAAGCCCCCAGCCACCCATGCTCAGCGGTATCACCATGGCCAGCAAGATCAGCGGCACAGCGGTGAGAACACCCCAGCCCAGCGGCAGCCCAAGGGCCTGCGAGCAGCACCAGAATGAGAGCAAGAGCGTTCCCATGAGGGCCAGCGAGACGACAGCATGGAAGACAAGCTGACCGGTTGACTTGAGCGCCACTCGACTGTCTGCGACGACCATGCGGAGACCGGGTGGCGGTCGCAACCAGACCACCACAAAGACAGCGATGACTATAGCAATACCGGCGCCACTACCAAACGGTGCAGCGTCCTCGTGAACCTGAGTCCAGAGCACGACCCCAAAAGCCGTGACCAACAGGTGAGCCCACTGGCCAATCATACGCTCTACAACTGCGGCACGCAGCGGGGCCGCAAAAGAGCCATGGCCCTGCTTGTGGCGCCAGACGCGGACGGCATCTCCGGCTATCCCTCCAGGCAAGATCTGGTTGAGGAGTACGCTGAGACCATATTCCTCAACAGCACGCCGCAACGAGAAATCGAGGCTGAGGTCACGCGAGACCCGGTGCCATCGCAAGGCACACAGCACGACTTGGACCGGCACCAGCAGGGCTGCAGCCAGAAACCAGATGGGGTCACTGGCTGAGAAGAGCGCCGTCAACTGGTCCAGATCAAGTGCTGTGTAGATCGCCAGCAGGAGTCCCGCTGAGACACCAACAGAGAGGAGAGCCCTCAGCCAGCTAATCGAGCGGGGCTTCGTAGCTTGCCCAAGCGACATCTGACTCCCGAAGGTTCACGCTCAGACCACAGAGTGTATGTGAGCCGAGTTTTCCAGCGTTGATTTCTGACACCATCTGCTCCCAGATCCAGGCTGCCAGAAACTCAGTAGTGGTGTTCTGGCCAGAGAAGATCTCGAGCTCATCCAGGTGCTGATAATTGAGCACGGCAAGGACACGATGGAGTGCGTCATGAGCCAGACCGATGTCGACAACCAAGTTGTGCTCATCGAGCGTCTTGGACTGAAACTCGGTCTCGACCACGTAGGTCGCACCATGAACACCCTGAGCGGGACCAAAGACCTCACCCTGAAAACTATGAGCGATCATCACCCGATCGCGAACGGTCAATCGATACATCTGGTGTCCTCCTTGTAGCGGACCCGGTGGCATAGCACACCACCTGCGGACTGAGCCAACACTGACATCGTATTTGGGAGGTCCGCGAACATACTCTCTGCATCGATCAACACGGACAGCTCAGGATGATCTGTCAGCAACTCGAGCACAAGCTGCATTCGCCTCTCATAGCTCCACTCCGCACGCATTCTCGGCGGGATTGAGCCAACCTGGCTGCTCTGCAGCGTGAGGCGGCGTGAGTGGAAGTGCTCACCCAAGGCTAAGCGCACCTGCCGATCTCCAAACCAGCTCATCTCCACAATCTTACCGTCAGCCGCTGCGAGCGTGAGGGCCTGCTGGAGACCGCGCTCAGAGCCGCTGCAGTGCACGATGAGACTGCGCTCTGGGCTGGCAGCAGCGGGCGTCGCAAACTCCACGCCCAGTACTGCCGCAAGCTCAGCACGGCGGGGCTGGGTATCGACGAGCTGAACCGGCGTGTCGACCTGCTGCTGAATGCGCCAAGCAACAAGCGCACCCACCACACCGGCACCGATGACCGTCACCGTGTCCTCACGACTCGGATCGGCATCCCAGACACCGTTGACTGCTGTCTCCATGTTGGCACAGAGCACAGCGAGTGAAGGATCAAGTCCTGCTGGCAACACGGTCACTGCAGCACGCGGCACCACAAAATGCGTCTGATGAGGGTGGAGACAGAACACAGCCTGACCCTCCAGGCCACAGCCCGACTCCACCACACCGACGGCGATGTAGCCGTACTTTATGGGGAACGAGAAGTCCCCCTCTTGGTTTGGACACCGCATTGCTTCAGCTTGGTTGAGGGGAACCTTCCCCTGAAAGACTAGTGACTCCGTACCGCGTGAAATACCCGTAAACAGCGTTCGAACACGCACTTCTCCGTCACCTGGATCACGAACTGTCGCCTCACGAATTGCACCCCGACCTGCAGCCTCAACCCAGTATGCGCGGGCAGTCATGAGATGTGAGTGTCGAATGCGCAGTCAAACAGCCAGTCCTCTCCCATTGGAAAGATGGACACTGCAGGACGTGGACAGCTCGCGAGATCAACACCGAGGGCACGCGCTATCGTCGGACGTCCGCCACCGATAAGCACCGGGGCCATCGCAAGATGCAGTCGGTCCATCAGGCCTGCCCGCAGGAAGTGCGAGATGGTGATGCCGCCGCCCTCCACAAACACACGCTTGTGTCCTCTTGCAGACAGGATCGCGAGTACAGCCTCCAGATCGAAGCAGCCGTCTGCGCTCTTCGTCCGGATGACCTCGACCTGCTCGTGGGGGCTCTCGAGGGTGTCGCAGTCGTCCGAGACCAGCCAGAGGGTCGGGCCACCCGTTGCATGAAAGAGCTTCCGGTTGGAATTCAATCGCGCGGCCGGATCGAGCACTAAACGGAGAGGATCGTGACCAGGAACCCGACGAACTGAGAGCTGACAGTCATCCTTGGCGACCGTCTCAGCGCCCACGATGACGACATCGCAGATTGCACGCAGTCGGTGCGTGTGATCGAGATCGTGCTCGCCTGAGATCCAGTGAGACTCACCGTCTTCTCTGGCAATACAGCCATCGAGACTCTGCGCGAGATGTCCGACAACAAGTGGTCTATCCCTGGGCAGCGGTCCGAGAAGTGGTCCGAAGATCTCCAGCAGTTGCCGCGCATCAGGCTCGAGAGCACAGCCAGCATTCCAGCCAGTTTCGGCGCTCCACAACAACTGCGTACCGTCAGCAGCATCTCCGTGTGCGACAGAACACAGCCGTGCCCAGAGTGCACTCTTGGTCAACGGGGATGAAGTCGGATTAGTAACGGTCATGCTCAGGCCTTCTCAGCACCCGTATCATCTTGCCGCCGTGGCGACAGCACACTGTGTCGTGGCTTGCGCGGTTGCAGTCGCAATTATCCGCAGCCTCAGTGGCACGCTGGGCACCACAGACGTCGCTCCCGCCTGGGCATGCCTCGTCATTCTGAGCACCATGATCGCCGCAGAGCCCGCCCGACGCCGACACCCAGGTACGAGCTTCGGTCCCGCGAATACCGTCACTCTCACTCGATCGATCTTGGTTGCGGTAATCGCTGGACTGATCGGAACGGACCCAACACCGGCCACCACGCTGAGCGCCACCATCATCGCCCTGGTGGCTCTATTGATGGATGGTCTTGATGGCTGGGTCGCCCGCCGAACCAACACCAGCAGCGAGTATGGGGCACAGCTCGACATGGAGCTTGATGCAGTCCTCACGCTGGTTCTGTGTGCGCTCTTGATCAACTGGAACATCACCGGCGTCTGGGTTCTCTTCTGCGGACTGGCCCGATACGTGTGGATTGCTGTCCAAGCCGTCACACCGTGGTTCTGCAGACCGCTGCCGCCTGCATTTCGAAGAAAGACGGCCTGCGTCTTGGGCGTTTTAGGACTGACCGGCGCCCTGGCACCCTGGCCTTCACCCACGGTCAACCTGGGGCTAGCCCTGACCGCCACTTGTGCACTCGCAGTCTCATTCGGAATCGATGCTGGCTGGTTAATACAGAGACGCAAGGAGCCAATGACATGATGGGTTTATTATTCATGGGGTTGTTCGCCTGCTCTACAGCAGAGATCGAGCCAGCGACTTCACCTCGCGCTCAGCCCGAGCCTTCCTGTGCTGTGGACAGCGACAAGCCCGACGTTCTCCTGCTCACCATCGACACCCTCCGGGCCGATCGCCTGGGTTTCGCAGGACACGCGGCCGCACAGACTCCAAACCTCGACGCCCTGGCTGCCCGCGGACACACCTTCACCCAAGCCATCACTCCCGTTCCCAGAACCACGCCAGCCCTGAGCAGCATGCTGACGGGGCAGTCTCCCCACCACCATGGCGCCCGAGAGGTCGGCGATCTCATGCTGTCCGACGTCACCATCGCCACCCAATTGAAGGCACAGGGCTGGCACACCATCGGCGTCAGCGCCATCCGGGTTGCAGGACCAGACCAGAACCTCGACCGCGGCTTTGATCGCTTTGATGTGATGCACGACGCCCATGCAGACAAGCTCACAGAGTTTGCCCTCAGCCAGGTCAGTGCTGCACCGAGCGGATGTCCAGTGCTCCTGTGGATTCACTATGCGGACCCCCACTTTCCCTACCTGCCTCCTGCACGGTGGACTGCTCAGCCAGAGGCAAAGAAGTGTCGCGCGCTCGGCACCAAGGCCAGCAAGGGGAAGCTCGCCCGCTATCGACTCTTTGCGAATCGCAAGGGCATGGCCTCCGCAGTCCTGGATGAGTGCCAGAGCCTCTACGACGCTGAGATCGCATTTACTGACAGCGCCATCGGAGAGCTCTTTAGCGGTCTCGCGTCCAGAGGGATCACCGATCCACTGATCGCGTTCACTTCAGATCACGGCGAGAACCTCGGTGAGTGGAACCTCTTCTTTGAGCACGGTCCGAACGCACACGACGCCAGCCTCAAGGTCCCTCTTGTTCTCGCAGGTCCAGGGATTCCCGCTGGCGAGAGTCAGTCCGTCGCTCGCGTAGAGGATGTCACCCCGACACTGCTCGCACTCCTCAAGCTGAGCGACAAGAGCGAACCCGTTGACGGCATCGACCTCGCTCCGCTGTGGCAGGGAGAGTCTGGTCGTCCCTGGGTTGCAGCAGAGTCTGGGAGCGCCCTCCACGCCCGAATGGGTGGGTACCTTGTCTCAGGAAGAAAGCACCGCCTGCACTGTATCGACGGACCTAAGTTTGCTCTGTGTAAGCAGGGAGACAAGGCCCCTAAATTGTTCGACCGCGCGCTGGACCCTGAGCTGCGACGGGATCTCATTGCTGACCATCCAGACGAAGCTGCCGAGCTCAGCGAGGCGTGGAAGGCCTGGCCTGTCGAGCGCACCCGTCAGCGAGTCATCCGCGGCCCGAGGTTCTCACTCGTCGCCACGCCCCAGCTCACTGGACACTACAGCCTGGCCATGTACGACCACACAGCAGACCCGACACTCTCGACTGATGTGCAGTCAAAGCATCCCGAGCAGCTCCAGAAGATGACCGCCGCGATGCAGGCGTGGCATGACGAACTGGATGGCAAGAACAGTCCCGTCATGGAGCGCACCAAAGAGCAAGAAGAGGCGCTGCGCTCTCTGGGCTACATCGAGTAAAGCTCAGACAAGCTGGGCATAGACATCTCCCAGGCCTTCTGACCGGTCCCAGACCTTGATTCTCTCGATGATTGTCGTGCCGTCCAGCCACTGACTGTCTGCCCACCTGTACGACTCACCTCGAACCGTCCTATACCGGTACTGACCGAGAGTGTTCAGTCGCTCAACACATCGAACAGACCGGCCCAAGGCACCCGGAATGACACCGAATGAGAGTGCTGGAATTGACTCACTGAGCCCGCCAAAGACAGCGTCTTCGAGCCCAGCAACGCTCACCTTGCAGAAGGCCGGGCGGCCATACTCACTCACCAGGGAGTCGAGGGTCCTGAACTCCACCTCTGCGGTGTCAGACCAATCGCCGGCAGGGAGACCAACGCTCTCCGAGAGATCCTGTATCGCTGCACTCAAGGCCGTCGTCAGGTCTGGATTCCGTGGGTTGATGTACAGCGTTCTATGACCGGCCTTGTCAGCCAGTCCAACCGGTAAGACTTCAACGAATGGATGCTCTCCATAGAGTCGATTGAGCACATCAAGAATCAACGGCTGCGGCTCGACCGCAACCACTCTGCCACCCATCCCAACAAACCCACGAACTCGGCTGCCCACATGAGCCCCCACATCAAAGCAGAGATCACCGGGCCCAATAAACTGACGATAGAAGCGCTTGATGTGAGCGGTCTTCCACGGCTTGCCGTAGTACAGCACAAGCGACCGCGAGACTCCCCTTAGCGATCTGAGCGACACAGAAAACTCCCAACCTACACGATGGACTAACCGATGAAGATCAAGGCAATGAACACAGACTCTGCACTGCTCGTACTCCGAGTAGGACTGGGCGGCATGATGCTCACCCACGGCATCCCCAAGCTCATGAAGGGCACCAAGCTGTGGCCAAAAATTGGAAGCGCTGTTGAGACCGTGGGCATCGAGTTCGGCCACACCTTCTTTGGTGCAGCGGCGGTCGCAGCTGAGACCATCGGTGCAGCACTGGTCATCATCGGTCTCAAGACCCGGCCTGCAGCCACCAGTATCGTCCTAACCATGGCGGTCGCCGCCATAATGCACCAGTCGAAGGGCGACTCTTGGAGTCAGATCTCACACCCCATCGAGGTGGGCATCGGGTTCCTCGCGATCTGCATCGCGGGCGCTGGAAAATACGGCATCGACAAGAGCTGATGCTCAGCCCATGTGCTTCATCCAGGTCTCAAGATTTGGGATGCTGAGGTACTGATTGGTTCTCCGGACCGTGCCCATATCGGCGAACTCACCGCCGTATGCGTGGCCTGGGTAGAGCACTGTGTCTGCCGGAAGCGTCGAGAGTCGCTGAGTGAGCGTGTGATACATCTCCTCCGGATCTCCACCGGGAAGGTCGACCCGCCCACAGCCCTGCAGGAAGAGCGTGTCCCCAGCCACAATGGCTGACTTCAGTCGGAAGCAGAGCGATCCCGGTGTGTGACCGGGTGTATGAAGCAGGTCGATCTCAATGTCACCCACACGCACCTTGTCACCGGAGTCGTGCTTCACAAAGTCAGACTCATCGAGACCCGTGACCTTCCTGATTCCCGCAACCTCGAGCTTGTGCGCGTGCACCTTGCATGGCGCCCGCTCCATGAGACGAGGCAGCCCCTCAACAGTGAGGCCATACATCGTCCCGCCCACGTGGTCGGGGTGGTAGTGAGTCGCCAGTGCACCCACCAGCTTCATGTCCTCAGCCTCGACGATATCAACGAGATCATCAACGGCCCAGGCAGGGTCTACGACAACACACTCTCCAGACTCACGGTCTCCGATGAGGTAGACGAAATTCTGCATCTGTGCAGCGATGGGATCGCCAAGACCAAAGTCCCGACCGGCGAGCAGTTGCTTGAAGTAGAGATCAGCCATCAGCGACCCAGCTGCTTTCGTGCGGACTTGGCAGCACGCGACTTGGGATAGATTCGAATGACTTCACCATAGAAGACCTTGGCATTGTCGGATTGATTTTGAGCCTCAAAGCACTCTCCCTGACGGAGCATTGCCCACGGAGCGAATGCTGAGCCCTTGAACTGATCGATGACCTCTTGATAGCGGAGCACAGCCTTCTCGTAGTCCTCAGCCACCTTGGCGGCCTCCGCCCTTCTGTACGTGGCCTCGTCAGCCCGAGAGTGGTTCGGGTTTGTCTCAAGAAAGCGCCCCAGGAGCGTCTCTGCACCCATATGGTTGCCTTCCTTGAGCTGCGCCTTGGCTTGCTCGAGGATCTTGACTGGGTCGAGCACGGGCTCAGTTACCGGATCTTTCGCTGGCGGTGTCTCAGCTGGCTCTGGACTCTCACCGGACTTCGGCGTCTCCACAACCGCAACTGCATCTGCTCCCGCAGCTGCCGCTCCCGCAGCGGCCGCTCCATCTTCTGCAGCCCAGCTTGAGCCACCCTCCGCACCCTCGGGTGCTGGGGTCGGCGCCATCGCGGGTGGGTCAGGAGTCTTCAGGCCAAGAGAGCGCTCGAGCTGATCGGCACGCGACTCAAGCCAGAGGACCCGAAAGCGTGCGTCGTCAACCTGACCCGCCATGTCCTTCTTGCCCTCGCCGGAAGCGTGACTCAGCACCTCTACCTCTCCGCGCAGTCGCCCCATCTGCTCACGAACTTGCTCGAGGGTCTCCATCTGGGAGATCTTCTGCTGTCCCCGAGACCGCATCAGATCCTCGAGTTGATTCACCCGTGCTTCAACCTGAACGAACTGCTGCTCGACGTTGTAGACCCGGACACCGTTGTCACGAATCTCACGCTGCATCTGGTTTGAAGCGGACTGACCGGTTCGGTCCAGCACACAGCCTAAAGACAGCAGAATCAACCACGACATGTTTCTCTCCAAAAGACTGCAACAAAACAACTGCCCGACACGTATCGGATCTGCTACCTTTCCCCAACTCGAACCTGGAATCACAGGTCACCAACGACCAAAGAGACAGCATGCTTCCTCTGTATCTCGGCTCCCTTGCCCTCGGCGGCGTCCTTATTGTGGCGAGCATCGTCCTCGGCGACGCAGATACTGATGCCGATGTGGACTTTGATGCCGATGTCGACGCGGACTTTGGCGGCGGTCTCGATGGGGATCAAGACGCACTGCTGATTCTCAAAGATCCCAGTGACGCCATGGCCGATGCGGGCACCTGGCTGCCGTTCTTCTCCCTGAGATTCTGGACTTTCGCGCTCGCTACTTTTGGCGCCTCCGGTCTCCTGCTGCACCTGCTGGGCGTCGGTGGCTTCCTCGCCGCAGGCGTCAGCATCTGCTTGGGTGGAACAATCGGAACAGGTGCCGCATGGATCTTTCGTCAGCTACAGATGACCGAGACAACAGGGAATGTGCGCATGCTGGAGGTCGCAGGAACAGAAGCCACGGTTCTGCTCGCGGTCAGCAAAGATAAGGCTGGAAAAGTACGCGTTGTTATCGATGGCCAGCATGTAGACATGCCCGCCCGCACACAGAGTGGAGCGGTCATTAACCGCAATGAAAAGGCCTTAGTGGTTCATGTCGACGAGGGCGTGGCACTCATTACGCCAGTGCCTCTGGGCTACAAGTCAATACGTAAGGAAGACTAACGATGGATATGATCGAAACACTCGCCCAATGGACCTTCTCAGGACTGGCAATCGGCGTGGGCCTGCTCACCCTGCTGGCGCTCTTCAAGCAATTCGTCCTGATTGGAAAGCCCAACGAAGTCTTGGTGTTCTCCGGACGAAGCCGGAGACTCGCTGACGGAACTGAGATTGGATACCGCGAAATTCTCGGCGGTGGCTGGACATGGCGTTGGCCGATCATCGAGAAGGTCGACCGCATGAAGCTCACGACCATCCCCATCGAGATCAACACCACGAACGCCTACTCCGCGGGCGGCATACCGCTGAACGTTCATGCTGTTGCAAACATCAAGGTCTCCAGCGATCCAGCGCGGGTCAAGAATGCCATTGAGCGCTTCATGGGTCGCGACCCCCTTGAGATCCAACGTGTTGGTAAGGAGACCCTCGAGGGTCACCTTCGCGGTGTTCTCGCCCGGCTTACTCCAGAAGAGGTCAACGAAGACCGCCTCAAGTTTGCACAGGAGCTCGCCTCCGAAGCCGATGAGGACTTCGTCAAGCTGGGACTCGACCTGGATGTGCTCAAGATTCAGAACGTCAGCGATGATGTGGAGTACCTCGACTCTATCGGCCGCTCTCGAATCGCTGAAGTCATTAGAGATGCCGAGATCGCAGAATCCAATGCACGCTCGGAAGCCCTCCAGGCCGAGGCAGCATCAACAGAATTAGGTGATGTCGCCACGCAAAATTCCGAGCGCTCAATTGTACAGAAGTCAAACGAACTCCGTGAACTGAAGGGTCGACTGGAGGCCGATGTGCTCGGAGAGACCAAGAAAGCCGAGCGGGCCGCTGCACAAGCACGGGCTGCAGCTGAGTTCGAGCTCCAGGATCTCAGAAAGCAAGTCGAAGAACTCAGGCTGCAGGCGGACGTTGTTCTGCCTGCTGAGGCGAGACGACAGGCTGCAATCTTTGAGGCACAAGGAAAGGCATCGTACACAGAAGAGGAAGGTAAAGCCCAGGCTGCAGTGCTTCAGATGATGACTGACGCCTGGCTAAGCGCTGGCGAAGACGCCAAAGACATCTTCCTGATTCAGCAACTTGAGTCTGTTCTCGAGACCGTCGTAGAGCGGGTCAACTCCGTCTCTATCGGAGAGGTAACGCTGCTCGATGGAGGCGATGGAAGCGCAGTGCCACGACATATCGCCAGCTTCCCAGCAGTGGTTCGTCAGGTTCTCGAAGAGCTGCACGGGTCTACCGGAGTCGATGTTCCAGGTATTCTCTCCGGATCCTTGAGCGGAAAGGAGGTGTCCTCATGAGCGCCATCATCTCAATCATTGTCGTCTCTTTGTTCCTGATCGTCACCGGTGGATTGGCTGTCATGCTGGTTGCGAAGAACCTCGTGTACATCGCCGGGCCAAACGAGGTGTTGGTGTTCTCGGGACGCAAGACTCGTGTCGGTGCACGCAAGACCATTGGATACCGCTCAATCAAGGGCGGTAGAGGCTTTCGCATCCCGCTTATCGAGTCCGTAGATAGGGTCGATCTGACCAATATGGTCATCGATGTTGCCGTCTCAAATGCGTACTCAAAGGGCGGAATCCCACTGAAGGTACACGGCGTGGCCAACGTGAAGGTGTCCGGACACGAGCCCTATCTGGGCAATGCCATTGAGCGCTTCTTGGGCCGTGATCGACGAAGCATCATCAAGGTCGCCAAGGACACGCTCGAGGGCAACCTCCGTGGCGTCCTCTCCCAGCTCACACCAGAGCAAGTCAATGAAGACAAGATCAGCTTTGCTGAGAAACTCCTCGAGGAAGCTGAGCACGATCTGAGCAGACTGGGCTTGGTCCTCGACACGCTGAAGATTCAGAATGTGGCCGATGACGTGGGCTACCTGGACTCCATCGGTCGCAAGAAGACTGCAGAGGTCGTGAAGGATGCTCGGGTCAATGAGGCCATTGCACGCGCAAAGTCAACCGAGCGTGAAGCTGAGAACAACCGACTCGCCAAGATGCGCAATCTCGAGGCCGAAATGGGCATTCTCGAGGCAGACATATCCAGACAAGTCGTCGATGCTCAGTCCGCGGGTAAGGCCATGATCGCAGAGGAAATTGGTGCGGTTAAGGCGCTCATTGAGGAAGCCACTGAGAACGTCAAGGTACAGAAAGCTCGTGTCCTCCAGGAAGAGCGTCGGCTCCTCGCTGACGTGGTGGCTCCAGCTGAGGCAGAGATGCAGCAGCGCCGGGCCGATGCTCAGGCCCAGGCTGCCCGGATCATCGAAGACGGCAAGGCAACGGTTGCTGTACTCAATGCGATGATCGCGACCTGGAAGCAGGGCGGCGACTCCGCACGCGACATCTTCCTCATGCAGAAGCTACAGACCATGATGAATGCACTCGTCGACACCATCGCCGATGTGAAGATCGACCGGGTCACCCTGCTCCCCCCTGGTGATGGCTCAACTGCCAAGCAAGCAGTGACATTGGTCGAGGAGCTCAAGGCAGGTACAGGGATAGATATTCCTGAAGTGGTCAACCGCATGACAGGTGGCCCCACACTCCCGACAGAGCAAGGTTAGCTTCCGGCGCTAACAGAGGCCCAACATCTCAAAGCTACATGGAAATACAACCGGTCTGAAGCCGAGCCAGAACAGGCAAATTCAGGCCTTATACGAGCGTAGGATTCCACCAGAGCAGTGGGTCACCCGAGAGATCGGGCGACGCATGTGTGAGATGTCGCGCGCGCTCAACCGTCAGCTCGGCATCATGATCGATCGTCGCGGACGCGTCAGTCATGTGATTGTGGGCGACGCTCACCAGCTGTTCATCCCAGACCTCAAGCGGCACCGCGCAGGCTCTGGTCGCTTCCGTGGCCTCCGACTCATCCACACACATCTCCGGGGAGAGGGGCTCTCTGAGGACGATCTGACCGACCTCAGCCTGCTGCGACTCGATGCCATCGTCGTGGTCCAAGCTCAGGTAGATGGACTCCCTGGCTTCATGGAAGTCGGCACCATCCGACCCGATGCAGCATCAGATGATGCAAAGCCCTGGACAGTAGAGCGCCGCAAGTCTTTAGAGGCCTGGGATCAAGACTTCACCCTCTTTATTGACGAGCTCGAGAGCCAGATCAGCAAGGCCTCCACCATCAAGCGCGTGGCCGGCATAGAGGGTGCCATCGTGATCGGTGTGGCCACTGGACGCGACGATGAGGCTGAAGACTCTTTAGATGAGCTCGAGCGACTCGCTCACACTGCAGGTCTCCAGGTACTGGATCGAACGCTACAACGACGGCGCAAGCCCGACCACAAGTATGTACTGGGCAAGGGAAAACTCCAGCAGGTGCTGGTGCGCGCCATGCAGCTCGAGGCCGAAGTCCTCATCTTCGACTCCGAGCTCTCTCCGAGCCAGCTCCGCAATATCGCCACCGATACCGAGCTGAAGGTCGTCGACAGAACAAGCCTGATCTTAGACATCTTCTCGCAGCGTGCAAAGACCAGGGAAGGCAAGCTCCAGGTAGAGCTCGCTCAGCTGCGCTACCGAAAGCCAAGGCTGGCTCTGATGCCCACAGCGATGAGCCGCCTCACCGGTGGAATCGGCGGCCGTGGCCCTGGAGAGACGAAGCTCGAGATCAACAAGAGACGCGCTGGTGAGCGCCAGACTCGACTCGAGAAGCAGCTCTCCAAGCTCTCCAAGCAGCGCTCACTGAGGCGCAACCGACGTCGCCGTGTGGGACTGCCTCAGGTGGCAATTGTTGGCTACACAAATGCAGGCAAGTCCACCATGCTCAACCGCATGACCCGCTCGGATGTCGATGCCGAGGACAAGCTGTTCGCGACCCTCGATCCCACCAGTCGCCGGCTGCGATTCCCTGAGGAGCGCGAGGTCATCTTGACCGACACAGTTGGCTTTATTCGACACCTACCCAAGGATCTTGTCCACGCCTTCCGCTCCACCCTTGAGGAAGTCCAAGAGGCAGATCTCTTGGTTCACGTGATCGACTCCGCCTCGCCACAGATCAAGACTCACGTCGATGAAGTCGAGAAGACAATCGCGGAGCTTGGAGCAGACTCGACACCGACGATACGCGTCCTCAACAAGATCGATGCCGTCGATAGAGATAACTGGGCAGCCCTCAAGCACAGCTTTGATGGCATGCTGGTGAGTGCGCACACCGGCGACGGACTCGGCGCGCTGATGATTCAGATCGAGCGCCACCTGTTTCGTGAGCAGGTCCAGGGTAGACTCAAGACATGATCTTCTTGCTCTTGGCCTGTACCAGCACTGCTGATCTCGCCCCCAGTGACCCGGGACCCTTCTACGACGCGGATCCAGTCATCGACTCCATCGACTTCAGCTGCGACGAGGAAGAGAGTTCATGGACCTTTGTTGTCCGCACGACCCACTGGACTGGCGGAGGATGGATCTGGATGGGTAAGACCATTGAAGATGCAGAAGGCCACCGCATCACATCCGAGAAGGCTGCTGCAGATGGCTCCAGCGACAAGCTCAAGCTGACACTCGATATCGAGCCTGACTGGCGAGATGCCAGCCGAAGCAAGTCGACCCGCTGGCTCTGCAGCGACATGGGTGATCTGAGCTTCATGAACACCGTCTACGATCCGACGGGAAGCGGTGTACGAGACTGCCGAGCATGGGGAGACAATCCTGAGCTGTGGCTGGAGGTCGAGGCAGCCTACGACTGTGAGACTGTGATGGACGTTCCGGTGGACACTGGACGCTGAGTCAGCTCTTTATCTGGCGTTCACCAGCTGTATCGCCAGACGAATCGCCGCAACCATGCTCGCAGGGTCGGCCTCTCCTGTCCCCACCAGGTCGTCTGCTGTTCCATGATCGACGCTGGTGCGAATGATCGGTAGACCAAGCGTCCAGTTTACGCTGCGTCCAAAGTCGAGGACCTTGAGCGGAACGAGTCCTTGGTCATGGTACATCGCCACCACCATATCGAAGTCGCCGCCCGCAGCCTTCATGAATGCAGTCTCAGCGGAAATGGGTCCCACCAGGTCAATCCCCTCTGCGCGGAGCACCCTGGCTGTGGGCTCCAGAACATCGATCTCGCACGAGCCGAGCTTACCTTGCTCACCCGCGTGTGGATTCAGTCCACACAAGGCGATTCGGGGCGCGGCAATGCCAAGCTGGGTGGTCAATGCGAGCTGTGCCATACGAACCGTGAGGCCTACACGCTCCGGAGTGATCTCATCGGTCACCGATGCCAGCGGCACGTGGGCCGTGACCAGAGCAACACGAATTGTTCCACCGGCAAACGCCATGACAGGCTCTGCAGAACAGAGAGCACCGAGCATGTCCGTGTGGCCCATAAAGGTGAAGCCCTGCCCGATCAGCCGGGCCTTGTTTATCGGACCGGTCACGAGGGCATCTGCATGTCCAGCGAGCGTGACCTCAGCTGCAAGCCGAATCGCACCAACCGGAGCAGGCTCAGCATCACCTCGGGTGTCGACAACACAAGTCCCTGGCGCGCCAAAGACTTCAGCACACACCGTGTACGCCAGGTCTGCTGAGTCGAGGGCTGCTGCAATCAGATCTGCGTCGCCGAGCAAGCTAAACTGAGCAGAGGTCTGCAGTGTCTGGAGTGCCCGAGCTGTGACCTCGGGTCCGATCCCCATGCCGGGGGTCAGGACAAGCCTCACTGGCTGTCCGGCTCCTCAAGCTTGATCTCCACCGAAGCCTCTCTGCGAGTCTTCTGGTACCAATTGTCTTCTTCTCTGACGAACTGTGCCTGGTAGATCTGCTGTGAGAGATTGTCTCGAACGACCTCAAAGGGCAGGACCTGCTGCAGGCCGCGCTTTCGAATCTCGAGTAAGTAGTAGCCGCGATCTGTGGCGATGGGGTCTGAGAGCTTGCCTTCGGCGACGGTGAACGCGGGGCCATCCAGGTCACCCATCAGCTCACCCTGCTTGTAGGTGCCCATCTTCCCGCCGGCCTGGCCGTACCCAGCCATATCAAACTCAGAGGCGAGCTTTGCAAAGCTCTCGCCGGCCTCGATGCGGGCCTTGATTCCTGCAACAATGCCTCGGACTCGCTCACTCTCTGTCTCATCTCCCGAGCGGAAGCCGACATAAATCGCGCCGAGCTCTACCTCAGTCGGACGATCTGGACTGTTCGCCATGCGGTTGTATGCATTGCGAAGCTCATCCTCATTCTCAACGATTCGTGGACGAATGACGTAATCACGAAAGCGGACATAGCGGCTCTGAGTACGAACATCTTCGAGGTATTGATCCCAGGCCAGCCCCTGCCCCTCCACAGCTGTGACGAGCTGCTCACGGGTCATTCCATTGTCAGCCGCTATGGCATCCACCTGCCGGCTGATTTCTTGATCGGTCACCGTGATCTGCATGCGATCGAGCTCTTGGCTGATCAGCAGTCGACGAATCTCTGCGTCGAGCACCAAGATCTCGGCTGTCCGACGGACATCGCTGGAGCCTCCAACAGACGCCTGCTCGATGTGATCACGACCGAGCTCATAGACCTCGCTCAGGGTGATCACCTCACCATTGACGACCGCAGCAATGCGGTCGACCGGGGCCGCAGTAGCGGTACCCCAGGTGAGGCTCAGCAGTGTCCAGAGGAGTGGCTTCACTTCGTCTTCTTGGGGGCCTTGAGACCGCCAGGAAGCTGAGACCGAGCGCCCAAGGGGCCACCCTTTGGCATCTTCATGCCCGGGTGCTTCGGTGCAGCGGCGGGCTCCACTTCAATCCCATCAAGCTTGGCATCTTCAGTGGCGATCTTCGCGTCGGTGCGGAGATTGTCGACGTAGCCCTCGTACAAGCTCTTCAGCTTCTCGTTCTTGATCTTGCGCAGGACCGAGCCCTTCATCTGCTGGAAGGTGCGCTCGACCTTGTCGCGCTTGTTGGCTGCCATGACGACGTTGTAGCCCTCGTCGTTCTTGAAGACGCCAGAAACCTCACCGACCTTCAGCTTGAAGGCTTCCTCTACAATGCTCTTGTCGAGGCCAGGCTTACCGTCCATCGGCACAAAGCCAACGTCGCCGCCGCGGCGCTTGTATGGGCCTTCAGAGTGGTTGTTGGCGAGGTCCTTGAACTGACTGGAGTCCTTGGCCAGCTTGCCTTGAATGCGCTCAGCTTCACCCTTTGCATCAGCATCGGGACGGTCATCTGTGACCTTGATCAGGATCCGCTTGATCTGAACCTTCTCAGGCACAACAAACTCTTCCTGATGCTCGTCGAAGTAGGCCTGAAGCGCTTCATCGGTGAAGTCCGAGTTCTTGACCTTGGCGTATACAGCCTCACGAAGAAGCGTGTTGACCATGACCTTCTGGACCTTGGGATCCTTGTCGAGACCTTCAACGAGGGCCGCTTGGTACAGCAGCTTCTCATCGACCAGTCGCTTGAGCACTTCCTTCTTCTCGTCAATGCTCAGCGCCTTGCCGTTGGATGGAACCTTGCGGGCAGCAGCAGCCTTGAAGTCCTTAGAACCAACCTTGAGGCCGTTGACTGTAGCCAGTGTATCGCCGATGTCGTTGGCAGCAGAAGACACGCTTCCGCCTTCAGTAGCACCGCTTCCGGCGTTGTCTCCGCAGCCAGCAGCACTGAGCATAGCGCTCGCCAAAAGTGCGATCAGAGTCTTGTTCTCCATGATGAATCTCCAGGTGTTCAAATTGAGGCCCGATACGTAGCATGGGACTGCAGCGACAGCCATGGGCAAACCGCCCCTCTGTCGATTCAGTCGGAGATTGCTTCCAGTTCAGACATCGCACCGTACGAGACCGTCAAACCCTTGGTTTCAAGTGTTGATTCCATCGCAGAGAGGGTGTGAGGCGGGCCCACCATCACCCAGGTGCTGGAATCTGGCTTGAACCACGAGGCCGCTGTGGCCCGGACGGTCGCTCCATCAACAGCCTCAATTCGTGCCGCCGTCGTGCTCCAGACATCATCACTCAGCCCATGAAGCCAGGCCGCTGTGGCCAGCGATGCCAGCCCTGCCACGCCGCTCGCACGCTGAGGAAAAGAGCCCACCAAGAAGCGCTTTGCATGGCTGAGTTCATCGTCCGTCGCAGGAACCGAGCACAGCGAACCCAGTGTGTCATACAGGACATCAAAGGCCTCAATAGCGCTCTCGGGAGACACAGATATGCTCGCGGTGATGTCTCCCGCACTCCGACCACAGTCAAGCGTAGAGTAAGCTCCATAGCTCAGCCCTCGCTTGTCTCTGAGCTCACGAAACAGCCGTGAGCTGGCGCTGCCTCCAAAGATCTGATTGACGACTCGGAGCGCGGTGTGCTCCGGATGGTCCCTCGAAACAGCAGGTAGACCCAGGCCAATCACACAGCTCTCTGCCGTCGGCTCAGGTATTAATTTCACACTGTGAGCGGGCGACTTTGGTTCGCTGACTGAGTTGACAGCCACTCTCCCGCCAGCGGCTATGGAGTCAAAGCGCTGCGCGAGGCGCTGCACGACGGCATCCGCGTCGACCTTTCCGACGACCAAGAACATGCCGCGAGAAGGATCCACAATCGACGCGTGCATCTCAGCCAGATCATCCCGCCCGATCCGACTGAGACCACTCGCTGTGGTGCGTGGCCGACCATAGGGGTGGTCCCCATAGAGCGCCCTGGCCAGCCACAGCTCCGCCATGGTGTCTACCTTCGACCACTCATGCCGATGGACCGCCTGCGCCTTGAAGCGCTCAGCAGCAACGGCGATGTCTGGCAGGCCTGGCCTCAGGGCAACCTCTGTTGCGAGATCAACGAACCGCCAGAGGTGGGTCGATAGACCTGAGACGCTGACCACAGAGCTGTCAATGGAGACACCTCCACCCATTCGTGCACCGAGTCGGTCCAGACTGTCGACAAACTGTGCTGCTGGGACATCGACTGAGCCATGCCGCATGACCCGCTGCAGCATGAGACCCGCACCCAGCTTGTCCATGCCCTCGTGGACTCGGCCCGAGCCAAAAACCCAGCGCGCCTGTACCAGCGGAAGGGTCGGCACATGAATCGCTGCAACCCGAAGACCGTTTGCCAGATCCTGACTGGCCATGCGCGGGAAGCGCCACGGTGCGGGCACGGTACCCAGCGGTGCTGTTGTGGGGAAGCGACTCATCTGGGCATCACCTCGAGCACAACGCGCGCATTTGGATCAAAGTCTCGCCTCGCGACTCGGAGAATATCTTCCGGAGTGACCCTCAAAACCCGCTCCAGGTACCTGTCCTCAAAGTGAGCGTCATTGTGGTACATCACAGCCCTCGCGAGCGTGTTCGCACGGTTGATGATCTCGACACGACCAAAGACCCGGTTTGCCCTCAGTTGATTGTGAACCTTCTCCAGTTCATCCGAGCTCACACATTCCTGGGTGAGGCGCTCAAGCTCTGCTGAGTAGGCCTCGACCACAGTGGCAGGCTCTCGCCCCTCGGGGAGCACAGCAAAGAGACTGAAGAGACTGGGTCCACGGTGAGCCTCGTAGCCACCCTTCAGGCTTATGGCCGATCTGGTCTCGGCAACCAGCCGTCGCTGAAGCCTGCTACTGGCACCACGAAAGAGAAGGGTCTCGAGCACCTCATAGACATAAAAATCTGGGTCGCCGTAGGGCACGCTGGGATGATTAGCAAAGACGGCAGGAAGGCCCGCCTGAGCATCAGACATTCGCTCACAGACAGGCAACATACGCTGAGACTCAGCGAACTGGAGCACTGGCCGATCGCCACCTCGGCTGATGTCCGCAAAGAAGCCGTACACAGTATCGAGGACAGCCTCCGGGTCCACATCCCCGACAATAGAGAGGACGGCATTATCCGGCCGATACCAGGTCTTATAGAAGCGCTCCACAGCGGTGATGTCTGCCGTCTCGAGCGTCTCCCTCGAACCTATGACTGGATGACCGTAGGCGAATTCACTGTATGAGATCTCACTGATTCGACCATGGGCGCGCCCATAGGGACTCTGTTCCACACGCTCCCTGTACTCAGCGAGCACAGTGGCGCGCTGATTCTCGAGTGTGGCAGGCGTGATGGCGAGGCTCCGCATGCGATCTGCCTCGAGCCACAGACCAAGCTCAAATTGATGCGCAGGAAGCGAATGATAGTAGGTGGTTCTCTCGGTGTTGGTCGAGCCATTTACGGTGCCGCCCCAGCCCTGAATCTGTCGAACAAGCTCACCGGTCTCGACGTGAGCTGAGCCCTGAAACATGAGGTGCTCGAAGAGGTGTGCAAAGCCACTGGTTGCCGGTGACTCCACACGGCTTCCCACATCGTAGGTCAGCGACACCCCGACAAGGGGAACGCTCGGATCGGCCTGAATCGCAACCCTTAGGCCATTGGTGAGGGTGCTCTGCTGAATGTCAACCATGTCTGCCTGACCGGTAACACCCTTTGTTCGGGGCGGTTACGGCGCTACATGATGACGCTCTCAATCCTCTGCCTTGCTTCGCTCTTTACACACTCGGTGAGCGCGGGCAGCGTGACACTCAAGGCGGACACAGCGCTCTCAGTTGAGCGCGGCGGGGTCACCATCGCCAGGGCGAGCGGCCCAGGACTTCTGACCCTCGGCGACTTTCCCGCAGGCGACACCACGCTCCGCATCGTCCGTGATGGCATGCCGCCCTTAGAGACGCGACTGACCATTCCGACACAAGGCCCCACCCTTCTCCGCCTCGAAGGCGAGACGCTGCTCAGCGAAGATGGTCCAGAGCAGATGACTGATGCACCCGCACCAATCTTGGTCATGAGGCCCGCTAAAGAACAGTCATTCTCCATTGTCATTGATGACGTACAGCGCTTTGAGTTGAGCAGTGAGCATGTCCTCGACAGCCTCTCTGCCGGCCCCCATCAAATCGAGGTGCGCTCATTGGACAACCTCACCATCTGGGCACGTGGACAGCTGACACTGACTCCTGGCACCGCAGTCGTGGTCGATCTTGAGGAGGGTCGTGCCCCGCGCGTCACGGGCGTCGAGGATGCCTGGCAGCCCACCACCGGGCCTAAAAGGACGGGGCCTAAATGAAGGGCTCTCTCTCCATCCGAACACGGATACTCGCAGCGTTCTTTCTGGCCCTGATCACCTTGACCTCTACCCTGGTGATCAGCATCCGTCAGATGGCGGATATCGGTGCTGAAATTGAGGCTGTAAACGCGGGGTTTCTACCCATGAGCAAAGTCGGCGTTGAGCTGAGCGCGCTCATCCGCCAGCTCGATCGAGATCATGATCGCTTTGCCCGAGGTGCGACGGCTGCTAATGCTGGACGAAAGGCAAACGCCGCACTCTACAGGGCCTCAATACACGAGACCATTGGTGACGGTCGAGAGGCCGCACAGGTCGCGAGAGATCGCATCAAGAATCCGCTCGATCAAGAGATCATCGCGCGAACACTCGCCGTCCTCGATGAGCTGGAGACACAATCCTCTGGATACGAAGATGCCGTCAATGCGTGGCTCTCACTACAGGATACTGCCGAGACCGAGCAGTCGAGTCGGCTGCTGGCCGACCTTGATCGAAGGAGACAGGCCCTGGCTTCCGGTGCAGCCCTCACACAGGCATTGGTTGAGGGGCAGATTGAGCGCATCAGTCAGCGAACAGCACACGCACAGAACCAGGCGCTCGTCACATCAATATCGCTTGGGATTCTGTCGCTGATTTTATCCGCAGCCCTCGCAGGATTTGCCTTGATGGCGCTGCGCCCAATCGGCCGACTCATCACACAGGTCCAGCGGGTCGCAGCTGGCGACCTGACCGGAGAAGTCGAGCTCAAGTCCAGAGATGAGATGGGTGTACTCGCCGACGAGTTCAATGCCATGTCTGCCGCGGTTGCTGAGCGGGACCAGGCCTTGGTCGAGCGGGCTCAGACACTCGACGACCTTCAAGCCCGCCTCAGACAGGTGATCGACACCATTACAGCAGGCCTGGTGGTCTTCAGCGGCGGCGAGGTCCAGATGCTGAACCCAGCAGCAGAGCAACTCTGGGGCACCCAAGCCAACAGTCCAGCGCCTCAGTGGATACTCAACCTGTCAAAGGGCCATCACGAGAGTCACAGCGTGCAGGGTCGTCTGTATACGCTCACGGTCGTCCCCTTCGGTGCAGACGGCACCCTGCTGATCGGCCAAGATGTGACCGATAGAGAGGCCGTCAGGAACCGACTGATGCGAAGCGAGCGACTGGCAATCGTGGGCCAAATGCTTGCTCAGATCACGCACGAGGTCCGAAACCCACTCAACGCAATGAGCCTGAACGCCGAGATGCTCGCGGATGAAGTCAGCGATGCCGAGGCTCAGGCGATGCTCACCACCATCACAGAAGAAATTCGACGCCTGGAGCAGATCACCGAGCGCTACCTCGACCTCTCTAGAAAGCGCGTTCCCGAGCGACACCTCCGGGTACCGAGTGAGCTCGTCGATGAGATCTTAGGAATCGAGGCCGCAGCACTTGAGCAGGCTGGACTCATGGTGGAGAACCTCGGGGAGTCAACACCACCTGTGGAGATGGATGCGGACGCAGTCTCTCGCGCGCTTCGAAACCTGCTTCGGAACGCTGCTGAAGCTGGGGCTAGAGGGCTCGCAATCACAGTGACTGCCGCCCAGGACCAGCTCGTGCTCACGCTCACCGACGATGGTCCTGGACTCACCGGCGAGCAAGTCGCACAGGCATTCGATCCCTTCTTCACCACCAAGGCCCGAGGCACTGGACTCGGACTGGCCATTAGCCGCCAAGAACTTGAAGAGATCGGTGGCTCTCTGGAGCACGATCCGAACCACCAGACCGGCGCACGCTTCATCATCACCATGCCCATTGGCGCTTGACTGAGTAGGACTATTGTGCCATTTTGGCATTAATGACACTTTGTCGGAGAAGCCATGGTTGCCACAGTACTGGTCGTCGATGATGAAGAGCCCAACCGACTGACCCTCGAGCGAATTCTTGTCCGCGAGGGGCTCAACGTTCTGCAGGCGCCCGACGGTCGCGCCGCACTCAAGCTGATTCGATCCCATCAGCCAGAGGTCTTGCTGACTGATCTGAAGATGCCAGGGCTCGATGGGATGGGCTTGCTCAAGGCCGCGCGTGAATTTGATGGAGACCTTGAGGTCATCTTGATGACTGCCTTTGGCACCGTCGAGAATGCCGTCGATGCCATGAAGGTGGGCGCGAGTGACTTCATCACCAAGCCCCTGAGACGCTCAGACATCGTCAGGGCTGTCACCAAGGCCATAGAGAAACGATCCTTGGTGGTAGAGAACCGCCAGCTCAGAGCCCAGCTTGGAGAGGACAGCGCAATCCCGATGGTGAGCAGCAGTCCCGCGATGACTGCAATCATGGCTGAAGCCCGACAGGTCGCCGACTCTCACGCCACCGTCTTGATCACTGGCGAGAGCGGCACCGGAAAGGGGATGCTGGCTCGCTGGATACACTCCCACTCTCCCCGTGCATCAAACAGCCTCGTCGAGATTAACTGCTCTGCCCTCCCAGAGAATCTGCTTGAGAGCGAGCTCTTTGGGTACGAGGCCGGGGCCTTTACCGACGCAAAGACGCGAAAAGCCGGGCGATTTGATCTGGCAGACAAGGGCTCGCTGTTCCTCGATGAGATCACTGAACTCCCGGTCTCGGTCCAGGCAAAGCTTCTTCGGGTACTTCAAGACGGCAGCTACGAGCGCCTCGGCGGTATGGAGACCCTGCAGTCAAACACGCGCCTCATCGCTGCAACAAACCGGGATCCCAAGGCAGCCGTCAGCAGCGGGATACTGAGGCAAGATCTGTACTACAGGCTCAATGTCATACAGATCTGTCTGCCACCACTGAGAGACCGAACAGAGGACATCCCGATACTTGCCAGACACTTTGTCGATCGATTCTCGGCGAGACACACCAGAGACGTGACCGGTCTGACCGACGATGCCCTGCAGTGTCTCGAGTCATGGGACTGGCCAGGAAACATCAGAGAGCTCGAGAACACCCTAGAGCGGGCTGTGGTCCTGTGTCGCGGTGAAGCCATCGACCTCGGGGACCTCCCTGGCGAGATGGCGCGCTCGAGACGTGCGCCTGATCGCCTGAGCTTTCCGGTGGGCACGCCCCTCAGTACGGTTGAGAGGCGCATGATCGAGGCAACACTCAAGAAGTGTGGTGGCGACCGTAGCCAGGCAGCCGTGTTGCTCGGCACCACAGTCAGGACCCTGTATCGCAGAGAGGCTGAGTGGCGCTCAAGGTGAGCGCTTACTCCTCGTCTGCGTCCACTCCACCAGCAGTCTTCTTGAGCAGCACAACACCGACAACGGTCAGCAGAATCATCCCGTACTGGGCTGGCGTGAGCCCGAGCCAGCGGACATCCGCACCCGACATGTCGTCGTTCCGCAGAAAGTCCATGACAAAGCGAATCGGCGCATAGGTGGCAGAGAAGAGGGCAAGAAAGAAGCCCGGCTTCACGGGCTTGTTGCGCCAAAAGTAGAACAGCGCCGCGATCCCCATTGTCCAGATGGCCTCGTACAAGCCGAGGTCATGTCGGGATCCACCCGGAAACTGCACCGCGAACCAGAAGTCCGATAGACGACCAATATGATCGTGGGCTGTAAAGCATCCGAGGCGGCCGAGAACCCAAGCAAACGGAAAGCCAAACATGATGGTGTCGGCGTGAATCCAATAGTCTCGGCGCCGAATCCACTTATAGAAAATCACGCTCCCGATCACCGCACCAATGAACCCACCCGTAGATGAAAAACCGGCCCAGACCCTGAGAATGGCCATGATTCCATCATCTGTGAGCTGCTGTGGATTGTAGGCCACAACGTGCACAACATGCCCGATGAAGAAGCCCATAGCGACGGTGACAACGGCCCCATCGACGATGTCCTTGACCTCGAGCCCCAGGCGAATCGCACGCGCCCTCGTGATCTCCAGTCCAATGACAAAACCAGCCAAGACAAGAGCAGTCCACGAATCAAGAACCACAGGGCCCCACTCAAAAATGGGGATCTCAAAGTATGGAATGAGCGCAGTCATACGACGCCCTAACGGTTCATGGTGGGGACGGCCCCCACACCCATGTTAGTGTCGTATCTATGGCCATCATCACAAAAGACATTCTCCTTACCGGTATTCGACGCGACGATGTCTTCGAGTGGCTGGGCAACCCGGCCAATCACGATGCCATCGTCAACGGTGCCTTCGACACCGTGAGCGGATCCGGCGGGAACTACGAGGTCACCCTCAGCACTCCTGGAAGAAAGCGGACCATGGGCTACCGCTTCAACGCCAAAGACGACAGTCATAGCGGCCGACGGGTCATCATCGATACCAGCGGAAAGCGAACCAAGGGCCAGCTCAACTACAGCCTCAGAACCACGAAGCCGTCGACCAACACACTGGTCACCGCACGCATGGACTACAGCCCAGGAGGTGCACTCGGTGGCCTGGTGAACTCAGCGGGGCTCGCAGACGCCCTCGAGTCAGGCTTGGGTAGAATGCTCGAGAATCTCGCGCGGGCCATCCCAAAGGGCAACTGAGACACGCTCTCAGATCTGTCGAGCCAAGACGAGATCATTGCGCAGGGTTCCATCCATCTCTTGGAATTCGCCCTCGAGTCGACCCTCGACCGTGAAGCCGAGACCCAGATAGAGCTGTACGGCACGCCCGTTGTCTTCGAAGACATGCAGCGCCAGCTTTCTGAGGATTGGATTGCTCTCCGCCCAGTGAATGGCGGCACTCATCAGGGCCTTCCCTACCCCCCGGCCGCGCGCTGAGCGGTCCACAAACACCTCGATCATGCCGACATGTCGCATCCGCTCCTTCGTTCCGCCGCTGATCGAGATTGCACCCACGATTCGGCCAGAGATCCTGGCGACCATAAAGCGGCTGTTGGTCTCAGCATTCCACTCACGGATGACCTTTGCCTGCCACTCTTCCGTGCCTTTGAATTCATCCGGATAGGTAATGAAC
>Ga0315315_10000857_pt1 | contig 27028 bp, 20 predicted proteins | sample M140m3416metaG_FD_203699 | JGI IMG/M metagenome (GOLD analysis project Ga0315315, IMG submission 203699) | Ammonia-oxidizing marine archaeal communities from Monterey Bay, California, United States - M1 40m 3416 | ecosystem: Environmental > Aquatic > Marine > Intertidal zone | place: USA... | reverse complement strand
AGAGGTTGATTGAGCATGCAGCAGAGCGCGATCAAGGCGGCGAATCACGACAAGATGAAACGAGGCCCTGTGTTCGCAACGACCTGTCTTAACGCTGACCTACAAAGCCGCGTCTTCGATCGGTGGTGCCAACCATCCCACCAAGTCGTGGACCAACTCGTAGCCGAGATAACCCGCGACTAGCGCGATTGCGATCGAACTCGTCCACAACGCGATGTCATAAGTGCGGGTGGGTACCATCCGAGAAGTAACACGACGATAGCGGAAGTACAACGCCGCGAACACCACAATGACAAGGATGCCGACCGTCGGCAGACCTCCCAACACAACCATCAAAGCAGGTTTTTCAAAAAACAGAAAGAGGCTTGCCCAGACCGCAGGAATGATCCACGCGCAGAGAGCGATGTAAAAGCTTCGCGCCTTTCCATCTCCAAAATCAAAAACACCGATGCGGGCAAACGCATCTGCGAACATTCGCGTCCAAGCGGCAAGTGCTGCAAACAGTGTCGAATAAAGCACAACAAAGGCGCCGACAACGAAGAGCGACCGTGCCCAGGGCCCTAACGACTGGGTATACATTGTCCCCAACGTGCTGATCAATTCCGTGCTCTCGGGCACCATCTCCTGACGATGCAAAATGGCTGCACCAAGAAGAAAAAACATCACAGTCATGAGTGTATAAGCAACCATCGCCAGCATCGCATCGAGATACATGATGCGTATCCAACCTTTTGCCCGCTTCTCCCATTCTTCCGAGTCATTTCTTGGGCCAGCATAGGAGGCGTATCCCTTTTCAAGCAGCCAATAGTTATACGCCATGATCTCATCACCTCCGACCCCCGTGATCCCGAAGGCACCAATAGCAATCAAAACAACGGCTTCTGGAGGAAAACTGGGAATCAGCCCCGAAGCAAACTCATTGATGGATATTGCAAACTCAGTGGTCTGCAACGCGCATAAGGAAGCGACCGTGAACAAGGTGAATAAGCCAATCATGATCAACGACGCTTTCTCAATCAGTTGGTAGTAGCCCCGGAAGACCAATAGGGACACTGAAGCTGCGACAAGGTAGGTGACCAAACTGAACATCAGAAAATTATTTTCCCGATTCAACTCAGGGAAAAACTCCGTCAGCGCCAGCACAACACCGCCGACGATTCCCCCAACCTGAAACATTTTGCCGATCATCAACAGCAACCAAAGCCATATCGACCAATTTGCTTTACCAATCCGCGGACCGGGCAAACTATTCAGTGAAGCCATCGTGGATTCACCCGAGCAGATCGCGTGCTTACCGAATTCGATTTGCACTGTGACTTTGACCAGACAACTGAAAATGATGAACCACATCAGCATGAACCCAGCCTCAGCCCCCACGATAGTTGTCGCAATCAATTCGCCTGATCCGACGATTGAAGCAGACAGAATAAAGCCGGGACCGAGATACCGGAGGCTTCCCCAAATATTGGTAGGAGGCTCCCGTATTCCTGCCTCATTGCGACTATACGGGTCACGAGGCGAACGACTGCCTGGTGCCCCCAATTCACCCTGCTCGCTGAACGGTGCTTCCGTGGTGATTTCGGAGGTTTGGTAGGGAGAGGATTTGGGCACAGGCCTGCACTAGGTTCCTTGGGGAGGGCATGGATCAGACTGGTAAGTTTACGTCATCGAAGCGATGGCCGGGGAAGACTTGGTAAGAACGCCGCATCAACTACAAAAAACGGGGGCCGCGGACATACGTAAACTCTCTGGCCACCGGTCGCCTCCCCACCGCAGAAAACTTGGACGGTGCTAGCGGGTAAAACAATCCAACGTCAATGGTTATCGGTATTTCAAGACACTGATCGTATTTTCTGGCAACTTTCACGATTTTCTTTTTTCCAGTATCCACCCAGTAGTCATTTGCATCCGTTGCAAATGGGAGCAGTTGCAGACGATAATAATCGGACGAGATTCTCATCACGCAGCCTTTGAAATCACCTCTGCCGTATGGCCTCACCTGCCGCACTTGATACCACGATCGCGGTGGTAACGCCTGAAAACATCGCCTTCGATTACCAGTTGGCGGGTCCTTTCCGACGTTTGCCCGCTTATCTGATCGACCTTGGGGTTCGTTGGGGCGTGATCATCGTCGTGGTAATTTGCTTGGCACTCGCGGGACTGATGGTTAGTTTTTCGGGTCTCGGATCGTTCGTGCTGGCCGCCGGATTTATCCTCTACTTTTTGATCAGCTGGTTCTACGGCACCGTTCTCGAGACTTATTTCAACGGTCGGACCATTGGCAAATGGGCGTGTGGTATTCGGGTCATTGATACCGACGGCCGTCCCATCAGCGGCAAACGGGCCATGCTAAGAAACTTACTGCGCATTGCCGACTTGGCCCCGCCCTTGGTGTTAAGTTCATTTGCGACCGATGCGATGCCAGTTTTTCTCCCGACAGGAATGATTGGCTTGTTGACCATGCTATTTACTCGCCGAATGCAGCGTCTTGGTGATCTCGCCGCGGGTACGATGGTCATTGTTGATGAACGCGGTTGGCGATTACCCGTTGCAAAAGTTGATGACCCACGCGTTCCTGCGTTGGCATCATTTTTTCCCGGTGACTACCGCGTTAGCCGTAGCATGGCAAAGACACTGGCGATTTACGCCGAGCGAAGACATTATCTAACACCCGCCCGTCGCCGCGAGATCGCTCGCCACCTTGCAATCCCATTGATTGACCGATTCGAGTTTCGGGCTGATATCGACCCTGATCTTTTGATGTACGCACTCTACTATCGGGTCTATCTTTCGGATCCGTCAGATGAAATCGCCGACCTGGGACCGCTTGCCGGATTCAGTCCACTCCGCCGTGATCAGAACAAACCACAAGGGCTAATGGGTGACGCGGCAAATCCAATTTCACCTGCGGTAAACCGTCCTGCCACTGCGACTGCGATTGCCGAGCCAACCCCAAGGGCTGGAAGTAATGCTCCGGACATTTCCCTGCTCGGAAAATCGTTACCTCGCCCTCAACCTCACCCCGGTGTTGGTCAAACCGATGTTGGCCAAACCGAGAGCGGACAACAACCCGGCTCACAGCAGGACGTACCTCGCCCAGAGGAGCAAAGATGAACGTAGCAAAGCTTTTAGAAAAGCGACGAGTGCAATGGTCTGAACTTGAAAGACTTTGCGACTCGATGGAAGTGCGAGGCCGAACCGACAAATCGGGTTTCAAGCATCACCAAGGCGTACAGGGAATCGCAAGATTCTCTACTCTTTACCGAGCAGCCTGCGCTGACCTCGCTTTAGCAGACACCTATCAACTACCGCCGGGCACCGTCACCTACCTGCATCGCCTAGTGGCACGGGCCCATAACCAGTTGTACAGGGCAAATAAGTTTGAGCCCCAAAGTTGGTCGACCATCATTTTCGAGACTGCTCCGCAACAAATCTTTGCCGATCCTTGTGTACGGGTGGCGACCCTTATTTTCTTTGGTCTGTTTGCATTAGCCATGTACCTTGGCCGCAACGACACCATCATCCCTGGCTTTGCAGATCGCATGGTCGGGACCGAACAGCTGTCGCAACTTGAAGAGGCATATGAAGCACCTCTTGCGGGATCCCTTAATCATTACGTTTCCATGTCCGGTTTTTACATCATGCACAATACCGGGATCGGCCTACGTTGCTTTGCTTACGGAATTTTATTGATCCCGTGCCTATTATCACTTGCCTACAATGCACTCGCCTTGGGAACCATGTTTGGATATATGGCTCGGCCAGACATAGTTGGTGGAGACAATTTTTTTGAGTTCGTCACCGCGCACGGGCCGTTCGAACTCACTGCCATCGCGTTAGCTGCGGCTGCGGGGCTACGAATCGGTCTCGGCCTGTTCTACACCGGAGGTTTGCCCCGTACGGAATCGATTCGTGTGAACGCCATGAAAGCTGTCCCAGTGATGGCCGCCTCAGCCCTCCTGTTTACGCTGGCCGCCTTCACGGAAGGTTTCATTTCACCGAGCCCTCTACCCTATGTCGTCAAGGCTGTCTGGTCCGTGTTTTCGTCCGGGCTAATCAGCTTCTACTTCGTCGTACTCGGTTTCCCCCGAGAAACGGGCGATCTTGTGTCTCAGTCAACGGCGGGAGACCAACCTGATGCAGCTTGACCAAACTCATGTAGTAATCCGCCTGCGCAAGTTCACCGAAATTGGTGACCTTTCGCTCATTATGATTCGACGCTATCCCGAAGCATTACTGGTTGGATTTGGTGCAGGGGCAATTGGCTGGGCGATTACCAATATGATCTTGCTCGGTTGGATTCCGTGGGAAGAGTCGTCTTACGGGCTGGATGATGAGGCTGCGTTTGGTGAAATCTCGCGATACATGATTTGGATGACGCTACTAGTGATCCTTCAAACGCCTGCTGCAGGTGTTTTCGCAACCCTCTATCTCGGGCAAGCAGTCTTTGAAAAGCGACCTACATGGAAGTACGTCACCTCAGAGGTAAAGCGTCAATTCAAGCGATGGTTTTGGGTATTGGGGGTTTGTCGCCTGGCGGTACCAACGATGCTCCTGCTTGCTTTTCGCTGGGGGCAGCCTGCCTCCGGGTTCTGGGACATCTTTCTCCCAATCGTCATTCTGCTATGGGCCACGGTGGTACGAGCAAATCGTCCATTCGCACCGGAGATTCTGCTGCTGGAACAATGCCCGTTACGAGGTTCGTCAGAATCTGTAATCACCATGGCCAAACGCTCCAAATCACTTCATGGTCCGATGAGTGGTGAACTCACTGGTCGCTTTGCCTCGGTTTCAATCCTTCTGGCCAGCATCGCTCTGAGTTGCTTCTACACGCTCATTTTTTTCCGGGGCATCACGCTGGGTTACTGGAATTTCATGAACTTGACGGTCCTGCTCGTTTTCTTTCCGCTGGCACTGTGGCTTGTTGCGGGCGCGAGCGTGATCATTCGATTATTGAACTATCTGGACACCAGGATCCGACTCGAAGGGTGGGAGGTTGAATTGTCTGTGCGTGCAGAATCACTGCGGCAGTTTGGAGGTGAGGACACCGATAGCACCTCTCCGCAATCTCAAAAAAGCAAGGCTGCAGAAACGGCTGATTCAGCTAGACCACAGTCGAAACGCATACAAACTGCGGGGGCAAACCGATGAAAGTCATGGCAAAAACACGTGCGCGACAAGGTTACCCCGGACGAATACACCTAACCCTGCTGAGTGTATTTCTATTCTCCTCACTCGCCACTAGCCAGCAAACTACTGGTCAGCAAACTACTGGTCAGCAAACTACTGGTCAGCAAACTACTGGCATTGAAACCTCTCCCATCAGTGACGCATTACGTTCAACGGTCTGGTTTGACGCGGAAACGAACAGCCTCAAACCGATTGATGTTGAACCGCGGACAGACGATTCACTGAACCGGAATAGTCGTTGGCTGCCAAAACCACCACCGGTAAAAAGCAACCAAGGCCCGAATTCAACCACCAACCCGCAACAAAACACTGGTGGCGTTGCGGGCGCAGGCACTGGGCTCTTCAATACTGGACTGTCGACGCTGAACTTACTCGGATGGCTGACACTCGGAATCGTTGTGCTGGCTGGCGTGGCAGCGATATTCTACGCCCTGTCCCGAGCGGAATTGCAGACGAAGAATGTCGGAAAAGGCGGAAAGCGAGTGCTATCAGGAAAAACACCTGACGAACAAACACTGGAACGCATAAAGCACTTACCAAAGGAACTACGTCGAACGGATGTCAACCTGCGTTCGGAAGCTCAGCGGTTGATGCAAGACTCCCAGTACGATCAGGCCATCATCCTGTTGTTTGCTCACCAACTTCTACTGCTTGATCGCTACGGAATGCTGCGTCTGAACCGGGGAAAGACCAACCGCAAATACATTCGTGAAACACGCGGATCCAATGAACAAGTGGCAGGGTGCCTTGAGTCTACGGTTGCTTCGTTTGAACGCTCTTATTTTGGCCGCCACAAAATCACTCGCAATGAGTTTTTAGACACATGGCGATTGAATGAACAACTGGAAACAAGTCTTGAAAAAAAGCAGGAGGAAGCGGCATGAAATCGAGCGAAATCAAACTCCTGACAACCATCATGTCCTGCGTCTTGTTGCTTGCAGTTGGCTGTTCAAAGTTCACAACTGACTATGGCAAAACGAGTGGAGCCTCAGCTTACTCAAGCATTAATGGCTACGGCACTTTCCGTGAGGCAATTAAAAATGCAGGTTTCACTGACCGAGAGATGAATCGGCTCACGGATCGACTCAAGAAAAGCACAGACCTCGTAGTCTGGGCGCCTCAAAACACAAACCCACTGAATTCCGAAGCGGTCACGTGGATCGACTCTTGGCTAAAGCAGGCAAATCGCACTCTGGTTTACATCAGCCCAGACAGCGGCAGTGAAGTTGAATACTGGACGACGACCAGGGCGATGGCACCGGCTGAAAAACGCATGGAATACCGACGACGAGCTGCCACCAGTCAAACGCAACGCCGGCAGAATCGATTCTCTCCCCGCAAGCCACCCTCATACCAGTGGTTTACCATTAGCGAGTTATCGCAACCAGAAACCATCAAAGGCGTCAAAGGCCCTTGGGCCCCAAGTGACGTAACAACCGCAGATGCAAACACGCAGAACAACGCCACCGTTGGCCTGCCAGCAACACCGCTTGAGTATGAGGTCAGCACGGTGCTGAGCCCCAAAGATGACACGACTCGTGTTCTGCTGAAAACGAACAAGGGCACAGCATATGTTGCCAAAATAACCTCCAAACAATGGAATGGCTCGCAGATTTTCGTGATCTCGTCAGGCTCTCTACTATCGAATTTCGGACTTACCCAAAGTTCAAACCAACTGTTGGCCGACAAGATCATCCAAGAAGCGGCAACGGCCAAGAACTCGGGCCTGCGTGCCGGCTTTCTCAACAACAATGGCTCAGCGATTACCGTTAGCAATGCAAACAAGGGAGCCCCCGTCGCTTCCGGAATGGAATTATTAACAGTCTGGCCAATCAGCCTCATTACCATGCATGGTATTTTCCTTGGCTTCGTAATTTGCCTGATGCTGTGGCCCATCTTTGGACGTCCCCGAAAAACCCTGCACGTCACCTCCGGAAATTTCGGTCACCACCTCGATGCTGTGGCAGCCCTGATGAAACGTGTGGGTGGTGGTGAACGGTATGCTCGCGGAAAGATCAGCGACTACATGAAACGTATCCACGGTGAAACAACTGGTCCGTGGATTCTCAACGCCCCCGCCACGAACGCGGACCAACCGTTGCACACCCTGCGCCCCAGCCGACTGTCGGCAAGAACAGACCCAAAAGTGAACGCTGGGGAAACACAACCAACAAAATCACAACCCAACGCAACTGAATCTCCTGAACCACTTTTGTCTTCCGAAGACAAAAGTGAACCAGATAAATCCCAACCTGATGGAAAAGAACTTGAGTAACATGCCCCCAGACACCAGTAGTGGTTCGACAGTCAACCCGGGCCAGAAAATGGTGAAGTCCGAAAAGTTTGCTCCTGTGCAGAAGCTTTACAAAGATATCGCTCAGGAAATCGGAAAGCTCTTCGTCGGGCAGGAAGAGCTGATCCTCGGTAGCCTGACAGCCCTTTTTGCTGGCGGTCATGTATTGATTGAATCGGTCCCTGGACTCGGCAAAACATTGTTTGTCCGCACGATGGGGCGGGTATTGGGGTGTGAGTGCGGGCGAATTCAGTTCACTGCAGACCTCATGCCATCGGATATCACAGGTGCCCCCGTTTATGACATGCAGAAATCGGAATTCCGATTTCGAGCAGGACCTGTATTTACACAGTTCCTACTGGCTGATGAGATCAACCGCTCACCCGCCAAAACACATGCGGCCCTGCTTGAAATCATGCAGGAATTCAGAGTTACCATTGATGGCACCAGTCATGAAGTACCGCGTCCCTTTCTGGTAATGGCAACGCAAAATCCGCTCGAAAGTGAAGGCACCTACAACCTCCCCGAAGCACAGCTCGACAGGTTCATGTTCCTGCTCAAGGTTGAATACCCGACCGCAAACGAAGAAATTGAGATTCTGAAACTACATAGCCAACAGGTCGACTTGAACCAACGCTTAAACGACGAGGTGAAAACAGTAACCTCGCCGACTCTGTTGCTGGAAATGATCGACTTGTGTTCGCAAGTCAGGATTGAGGACAGTCTGATTGATTACATCAATCGACTTGTGCGGGCAACACGTACCTGGCCAGCCTTCCACATTGGCGCATCACCAAGAGCCGGGCTCGCACTGATGCAATCCGCCAGAGTCCTCGCCGCGTTCAGTGGACGCGACTTCGCTACTCCGGATGACGTCGTGGATATAACGCTACCCACATTGCGGCACCGTATTCAACTGACAGCAGAAGCAGAGATCGAAGGTCGCACTTGCGATGAAGAACTAGGGACGCTCATCAGGGGCATCGAAGTACCTCGCGATTGAATCAAGCAAGCCGACGGGGAAGCCGCGTCTGAGTCCAGTCTCGATCTGTTTGCCCACCGAAGCAATCGAGATTGATCAGCGACCGGACGTGAGATCTTTCAAAGCAGCGGAGATTTAAAGAAGCCAAGAAAGCAGTTTTGCTGGTGGCTTTCGATGCTCGTGAATATCTGGCCGGTTTATCCCAAAAGTCCCGCTATTGCGATTCAAAGCTGGGCAAGCTTTGCAACGCCCACTGCCGCGCCATTTCGAGCTTTTCACTTTGGGGTCCGTGAAGCATCAAAAGCCCTTCGGCTCCACCAACAATATCAAAGACTGCTTCGACTTCCTCAGCTGTGAGAAGATTCTTGGCTTGGTACATCCGAACTTCAGCCAGCGTTCGTAAAGATCGTGACTGGGGACTTCCGACCAGTGCCTCGACGCGCCGTCGGGCGATTTCCGGTGTCAAGGCAGGTAATTCAGATACAGTGGCTGATCGATCAACGAAGCTGAACAGCGAACGCAGCTGTGCCATCACATAATCACGTTCAGTTTGACGACCAGCACGCGTCATCTGTGACGCTTCGACGTTTGACATTCCCTTGGAAACGATTTCCTGTTTGCCAGTGGCGACATTCATGAGTCGACAGCGGGATGTGTTTTGCACGTTGTCATTTCGTCCAGCTTTCAGCACCACCTCAAAGTGAAGCAACAAATCTACCTGAGCGGCTCTTGCACTGGGCATCACATCTGCGATGTCACCTTCCCCAAGGAAAATGATTCCTGGTTGCCACATGGCCATTGGCTCGCCGGCATCCATCAGTAATTCATTGACAGCTCCACCGACCACGTGTGAAGAAGCGGCAGGTGCGGTAACAGTTGAAAAGAGCGGGCCGAACGCTCCGCTCTGGAAACGTTTTCTGAATTCTTCTCCCACCACGCTTGCTACCAGTCCGAGATTCTTATCGAACACGACACTTGCTTGGTCACTCAGCATTTTTCTCGATGGGATCGACGGGTTTGCAGGTCCAGCTGCTCCGCCTTGCGGGCGTCCTGAACCTCGGCCGTAGCCCTGCTCCATGCCCATTTCATCACCCATGCCCATTTCATCGCCCATGCCCTCATTCATTCCATCGTCCATGCCCTCATACATGCCTTCATCTTCGATCAGTCCGCCAAGCGCGCCTCCGCCAGGAAAACCACCGCCGGGTCCCCCAGAACCTCCGCTTACGCCCAAGTCACCGCCACGACCTCCACGACCTCCACCGCCTCCGGGTGCACCAAAACCGCCACCGCGAGCACCACCTCCCGAAGAATTGGCTCCTTCTTGAATTGGCTGGGCGTCACCGGTGATGTCGCCGCGGATCGCCAAAGAAACACCCCAACGGACATTCCAGACGGGGCGACGTAATAAAGCGTTGTACTTGACGGTCTGCAACGCAACCAAGGCATCGCGTTCTTCCACTGTCATGTGCCCAAACATCAAAGCGAGGGCTAGAGGATGATTCCCAGCTTTGAACGCATCTTCGGCATCACGCCCCAGAAACGGTCCCGACTCGGCGACTGCCACCTGAGTGGGTGCAAACAGGGGCGAGAAACTGAGCTGATCACGCAAGGAGGCGAGAGTAGCGCCGTAAACATCCATCGCATCAGCTTGTGGTGAGGACACCATGGCACGCGATCCGGTGCCTCGCCCACCACCGCTGCCATAGCCGCCACCGCTTCCATAGCCACCGTCATCGCCATACCCGGAGCCGTCGTCGCCGACATCGTCCATCATTTCATCCATGTCTCCTTCGCTACCGTAGCCTCGGCCGTAGCCCCCATCCCCCATATCCTCGTCCCCCATATCCTCGTCGCCCATATCCTCGTCGCCCTCCATCATCTCCTCTCCATACCCTGATCCGCCGGGGTACCCTGATCCACCGGCTTGCGGACTGCGTGGCCCAGATGGAGCTTGTGCTTGAACAGAGATGCTGGTGTGACTCGAGATAGCAACGCCCAGCAAACACATGCAAATTGGGCAGAAAGCGAGGCCTTTGAGCAATTTCAAAAGGCCGTTTGCGTCGTTGTCGGGGGTCACCGTTCGAAAAACAGGCATGTGATTCGAGTCTCAGAGAGGAGGATGTTTAGTAGCAAGCAGAACCTTCTGCCCGTTTTTACCGTGAAGCAGATGGCATTTTGGGTAAGAAATCTCATTCTTCGCAACAGAAGTTCGTACCCACAGGAACCCTGTATGCGTATGATAGACGGTTCTCAGATAAAAAGGGTTGCTTTTCTTACCAATCCAAAGAGTGGATCTTGCTCTTATTTTTCCGAGAATTTCCCCAGCGGAAGGGAACTTGCCGCAGCATGATGCGTCCAATCACGTAAGTCTAGATAGATTCCGCCTCAACACCCCCTGAAACCGATGGCCAAACCCGTCGCCAGATCGCAGAAACGGAGAAGTCATCGTCGCCGGTTGCTGGTCGAGCATTTGGGTGATCGCCGGGTTCTCGCAGCCATCACGGGGGCTATTTTCGAGGATTTGAATCACTCCTTTCAACTTGATTCGGGCGACGCCGACGCCCCCCACCGTTTGGTCTACATCGACGCCAATCAAAACACCCGCATTGATGCCGGTGAACCCTATGCACTGGCCGACGAAGAAGGTAATTTTCGCTTCGACGACGTTCCTGACGGCACGCACGAGTTGCGTTTATTCAACGGGACCGATACTCAGTTTCAGACGATGCCAGTCTCTGCCACACTCGAAGGTCCTCTTTCGAGCGTGACGGCAGGCATTCAATTGGCGAACAATGACCGAACACCGCTTGCGTTGACGAATCAGTCGGTTGTTTCCGGTGACCTTGACACTGGCGCGACGTCCGAAATCACGTTTGGGCTCCAACTGACGAAATTGCAGTCCCTGCCCGACGGCGACCTGCTCGTCATCGGCACAGGTGCGAACGGTGAAACCGCCTGGCAAGTCGATGCAGAGGCAGGCACGAGCACCGCCATAAATCTAGCTGAAACAGACACGCCGACACCGTGGACTGACATCGCAATTGACCCCTCTGGCCGAGGTGTCCTGCTCGAGCCCACAATTTCATCCGAAACTGGTGAAGGTGTTCTTGCGATCCGCGAGCTCGACGCGAGCAATGCCGAAGCGATCTCCGTGTCGGAGGTTTTACAGACTGTCCCTGCTGATGCAGAGGTCCTTACCTCCGATGGAACGAGAACTGTATTTGCATGGTCTGACACGGGTGGGACTCAGTTATCTCTTTGGAGTAACGCAACGGCGTCTTTCATCTCCAGTTCCGACGTCATGGGTTCTTTGACGAGCGAACTGGTAGCTTTTGATGATGCTGCCGGGATTGTCGCAGTGCGAACTGCCTCTGGAGGCGTCGGGGTCTACGACACAGATGCCAACTTCGCACCACTGCACACACTCTCCGAAGCCAGTGGCCCAGTAGCCATTGATAGCTCCAGAGATCTGCTGTTTTCCATCCCATCAGGTGACACCAAGCTGCAGTTACTGAACCTTCGTGATGGTTCGATGATCGCGGACATGGCGATTGATCTCTCCACCATTGGCCAAATCAGTCACTTGGCCGTCGGCGAGAGAAACGATTCCATCACGGTACTGGGCGCAGCGGGAATCACGGAGATTGCTCTCCGCCGCGCAGATGCTCATAAAGTGACCGTAACGAACAACACCGACATTGATGATGTTCTGTTCGGAATCGGTGTCGAAGGATCCAACACAGCCCCTGCCTATGATCCCGCGGCTCCCATCTTCACAACAGAAGAGGATCGCGGTTTCCTGAGACTTGCTCCTGCCGCATTAGCGCAGTCGAGCGACGCTGAGGACGATGAATACGTTGTTTTGCAGCGTGGTCCCGCTGGAAGCGGTGTTGCCGTTATCAGTGTTGATGGCATGTTCAGCTACTCTCCCAACCCTGACTTCAACGGCGTCGACACCGTCGATGTTTCCCTGCACGACGGACGCGATGTCGGCGTGATTGAAGCCGTGACTATCATCGTTGAAGCGGTTCCCGATGCGCCGTCTGGCATCTCAGATGACCTCGACGATGTCCCTGAGAACTTGGGACCAGACGAAGTCATTGGTGACATTGAAGTAATCGATGCTGATGGCATTGGTGGTATGCCGCACACCATCGTCGTGAACGACCCACGCTTTGTGGTCAACAACGGAGATTTGGTCTTTGTTGGCGGAGACTTGGACTTCGAAACAGAGCCAAGCATTTCGTTGACCATCTCAGCAACCGATGTTGAAACCGACACAACGATCGAACGCATTGTCTCTGTCACCATTCTGGATACCAATGATCCAATCGATGGTATCTCACCTACCACAGCCGAGGTCAGCGAAAATAGCGAGGGTGCACTCATATGTGCGATCCAGGTTTCTGATCCGGATGCCGACGACACGCACTCACTGACGGTTGATGATGGAAGGTTCCGCGTTTCCAACGGAAATCTCTACCTCGCAGAAGGTGTCTCGCTGGATTATGAGCAAACCTCTGTGATCATCGTCAACATGACTGCCGTTGATTCCGGAGGCGAGACATTCACCGCGCCTATCCGGGTGACTGTGCTTGACGTCGAAGAACAACCCACCACGATTGCGTTATCCGGGCAAGACGTGATGGAATGGGTCAGGGGTGCTCCTGTCGGTTCTGTAAGCGTGGATGGAAAAACGCCGAGTGACAGATTCTCGCTTTCAGTCAGTGATCCCAGATTTGAAATTTCTGGTAAACAACTGAAATTGCTTGACGACGAGATGCTGAACCGAGACGAGCAGGATCAGGTTTTCCTAACCGTGAGCGTCAGCGACACCTTGGCGGAGTTTGGACGATTGGACAAGAATTTCCTGATTCACGTCCAGCGAAATGCCGCGCCAAACCACAACCCCAACGACCCATATGATGTTGATGGCAATGGCAGAGAATCAACAGTAGACGCACTCCACATTCTTAACTACATCAATGCTCATGGCCCTGGAAACATCACGCCAGACATTGCTGACATGTACTACGACGTGAACGGGGACGGACTCGTCACACCTCTGGATGTTCTTCTGCTTCTCAACGAACTCAATCGCAAAGCATTGGCTGGCACTGTAGGCAATGGCGAAGGCTCACCGGAGGGCGAGCAAGTCGTGCCGACAGATCCTGCCAAAAGACTTGGGGAAGCAGAGACACTTTCAGAGCCCCAACTCCCGCCCCTAGGACCAGAAGAGTTATCGACACCGTCCATTCCAAAGAACAGCGAATCTGCTGAGACTGAGAAGGTGTCGACAGGCTCTCCGTCTCGATCCTACGCTGAACGAGTTGACCAAACACTACGTCTGTTATCAGACAAGGGCAACTGAGCAAGCGAGTTGGAACGAGCAGACGAGTCCACGCCAGCAGCGGCACGAACGGCGTGATTCAACGCTTATCTAATAAACCCGTCCCGCTTCATCATGCTCGATAGCGTCTTGGGACTGAAAGCCAAATGGCGAATGGCCCACATGTGGGCGATCAACCCGATTGCCCCTTCCGTCCGTGGAAAGCCACCCACTCACTAGCTATCAGCCGACGCGGAATCAGCTTGAAGCCGTTCCCGCTGAGCCAGCAACTTCTTCTGGTATTGCGACTGAACGACATCCACCAAAATGAGCACCGCAAGCACAAAGTAGAACGTACTCTTTGCCATTGGCGTGACGTGATGACCTCCGAGTTGTAGCTCAGCGAGATGACCTCCCTCGCTAACTAGCATCACTCCGACGATGAATAAGACGAACAATCCCAAGACCTCATACATCCGATTCTTCCTCAGAAATTCAGCGACGAAGTCAGCCGCCCACATCATCAATAAACCACTGATGATGATTGCCACAGCCATGATCCAAAAGTTACTCGTCAAAGCCATCGCACTGAGAATGGAATCAAAGGAAAAGACCAGATTCATAATCACGATCAAGGTCACTGCTTTTTTGACTGATGTTCCTGCCGATTTCCCCGGTGAACCTGAAAGGTCATCGCTTGCCAACATGTGGTAGATTTCCTTGACTGCTGTCCACAGAATGAACGCCCCCCCACCCAGCACAATCAGACTGTGCCCATTCACCGACATCGCGATCAAGTCGCTATCCCCAGTCTCGAAAAATGGCGTCTGCAAGCGTTCAATCAAATTGACAACCACAAACAGTAGAGCGATTCGAAATGCGATTGCTAAACCAATTCCCCAACGCCGAACCATTGATTGTTTCTCGGCCGGCACACGTTTGCTCTCAATGGAAATGTAGAGCAGGTTATCGAAACCAAGAACAGCCTGAAGCAGGATCAACATTCCCAGGGTAAAGATGCCAGAAATGGACCAGAATTCCTGCGTCGCCACTGGTGACTCGGATCCGGCATCGGAAGCCAATTCAGCCAGCAAACCTGTTCCCTCAACGAGACCTGGTAAATCGATTAGTTCCAACATCGCGTATTCTCCTGCTACAAATGCGCCACAGATGCTCCCCATCACACAAAAAACATCACGTCATGGCTTCGAAGATGCTCGCCAGAGTATGATGCGAGAGATTCCATACGACTACTAGACGAACCCAGATTCAGGTCACAAGACTGATGAAAACTATCATTCCTTTTCTGCTCCTAAGTATCGCTATGCTGCCCACCGGATCCAGCGTGATCGCTGAGTCACCTCAGTACTACGAGATTCGAACTTATCTGCTGGGTGAACAAGGCGATGCCGAGTCCATTCATGACTACCTGCGTGACGCCTTCGTGCCCGCAATGAATCGGCAGGACGCAGGGCCAATCGGGGTATTTCACAACGCAGCCGAAGATGAGTCAGGTAGCCCCCGCATTGTTGTTGTCATTCCCTATGAAAGCGCAGATTCGATTCCCATCTGCAAAAGCAAATTGGCGAAAGACGCCGAATACCTGAAAGCCGCCAAATCCTATCTGACCCGGGGGCCAAAAAACTCCCCATATGAACGGATTGAGAGCGAGTTATTAGTGGCGATGGACTGCATGCCGCTGCTGAAAGTCCCCACGAATCAGCTAAAGAATCCAAACCGCGTTTTTGAACTCCGTGTCTACGAAAGTGCCAACGAACGATTGGGGGACTTAAAAGTCCATATGTTCAATAATGGTGAGGTACCCATCTTCCTCGACTGCGGCATCCAACCCATCTTTATCGGACAAGCGATCATTGGTCCGTTTACCCCCAATCTCAGCTACCTGACCGCCTACCCCAGCGAAAAGGCCCGAGGCGAAGCATGGACGGCTTTTCGTTCCCACCCGGACTGGCAAGTCTTGAAGAAGATCTCCAAATACGCGGGCACTGTCAGCAAAATTCACAAATATGTGCTGACACCCGCCGAATATTCACAGATCTGATCAAACTGATTCGAATTCTGACGAAGCATTGGCAGCTAATAGATTAGTGCGCTACGCATTACCCAGTCGTTAAACCCAATGTCAGGCCACGTGAACGATCCTTAATTCCTTAGCCGCGGAGGCTGGGAATCGGGGCGATTTAGCGGTACGATTTGCTTCATGACACCAATGATGCGGCAGTACCACGAGGCGAAGGCAGCATGCGGAGACGCATTGCTGTTTTTTCGCATGGGCGACTTCTACGAACTTTTTCTCGACGACGCCAAAGTCGCTGCGAAAATTCTGGGCCTTAACCTCACCAGCAGGGACAAGGACAGTGACAATCCCACGGCGATGGCAGGCTTTCCGCATCACCAACTCGACTCCTACCTGCAGAAGTTGATCAAAGCTGGTTTCCGAGCGGCTGTGTGTGAACAGGTCGAAGATCCCAAAACCGCCAAGGGCTTGGTCAAGCGAGAAGTTACCCGCATCGTTAGTGCAGGCACCCTGACTGACGATGGGCTTCTGAACCCAAACGAAGCCAACTATGTTGCAGCAATCTGCCTGCAGCACGACAAACGTGGTGGGAAAGCCAATGAAGAGCCCCAAGTGGGAATCGCATGGGCAGAACTTTCGAGCGGCAGGTTTGAAGCCGGCACCTTTGCGAAGTCACGTATCGAGGATGAACTCGAGAGAATTGGCCCTGCGGAAGTAATTTTCCGTGAAGACGATGTTCACTTCAGTCCTGACACAACCGCGTCTTGGTCATGGACTCCGCGTCCGGCATGGAGTTTTGCTGAAGATTCTGCAACCGAAACACTGTGCAAGCAACTTTCAGTACATAATCTTGAAGGCTTCGGTTTCGAACCAACTGATGTGCCGGCAGTCCGAGCTGCGGGAGCCGTGCTGACCTATCTTCAAGAAACGCAACGAAGCGGTCTGGACCACTTCCAGACTCTCACGTCCCACCGCCGCAGTGGCTTTCTGCAAATTGATGCAGCGACTCGCCGCAGCCTCGAAATCACGCGCACGCTGAGGAGTGGGTCCCGCGAGGGTTCATTGCTGGGCGTCATCGATCTGACCTGCACGCCGATGGGTTCGCGTTTACTGGCAGATTGGATTTCAGCTCCACTGATTAATACAACAGGGATCAACCACCGCCTGGACGCGGTTGAAATGCTGTCGGCAGAAACAGGCTTTCGAGCTGACATTCAAAAGACGTTGAATCAGACGTTTGACCTGACTCGCTTGCTAGGTCGCATCGCCACAGGCAGAACTGGCCCGCGTGATCTTCAACAGATTGCACGCACCCTTGCCAGCCTGCCATTGCTGAAAGCCCATCTCGCCGGCAGACCACCTGAACGCCTTTGTTTTATCGACGCGCATTTGCATCTATGTCCTGACCTTCGGGAAAAACTGGAATCAGGGCTTGCTGACGAATGCCCGCTGAACGCTGCTGATGGAAATTTCATTCGCGAAGGATTCGATACTGAACTTGATGAGTTACGAACCCTCGCAAGGGGAGGCAAAGAATGGATTGCTGCTTACCAACGCGACCAGATGGAACAGACAGGCATTACAAACCTGAAAGTTGGGTACAACAAAGTATTCGGGTACTACCTCGAAGCCACAAATGCACATCGCGACAAAGTTCCCGACTTCTATATCCGCAAGCAAACGCTGAAGAACTGCGAGCGTTTCATCACCCCCGAGCTGAAGGAATACGAAGAGAAGGTTCTGGCTGCTGATGAGAAGGCTTCATCACGAGAACAACTATTGTTCCAGCAACTTCGTGACGAAACGCACCGGCAGCTATCAACGCTGCAGGAAGTGGCCATGGCGATCGCGGAACTGGACGCATTGGCAGCGTTGGGTGAAATTTCAAGCCGAAAGGGCTGGGTGCGGCCTACTCTGAATGATGAATCTGTTTTACGGATTAATGGCGGACGTCATCCAGTGCTTGACGTCACTCTGCCACAAGGTGAATTCGTTCCCAACGATTGCGTCCAATCACCCGAAACAGGAATGATCCTGCTGATTACCGGCCCCAACATGGCTGGAAAAAGCACCTACATTCGACAAGTCGCTCTGATAACCCTGCTCGCACAGGCAGGCTCGTTTGTGCCCGCTGACTCCGCAGACATCGGTATCGCTGACCGCGTCTTTGCCCGTGTGGGAGCAAGCGATGAACTGAGTCGTGGTCAAAGCACGTTCATGGTAGAAATGGTAGAGACGGCAAGGATTCTGAACACCGCCACATCACGCAGCCTTGTGATCCTGGATGAAATTGGACGTGGCACCAGTACCTACGATGGACTTTCACTTGCTTGGGCAATTACCGAGCATCTACACGAACAGATTGGCTGCCGGACGCTCTTTGCCACACACTATCACGAATTGACTCAACTGTCCGAATCGCTACCGCGTGTGTCCAATCTGAACGTTGCAGTCAAAGAGTGGGACGACGAGGTGGTATTCTTGCACCGCATTGTCGAAGGGGGTGCTGACAAGAGCTACGGAATTCATGTTGCGAGACTTGCCGGGATACCGGCTGAAGTCAACGAGCGGGCCAAGGATGTTCTTTCGCAACTGGAAGCTGATCATCGTGATGCGTTTGATCGACCGACCATTCAAACACCTGGTCCCGACACAACTAACGGGCAATACCAACTGACACTATTCGGATTTGCTGATCACCCACTTCTGGACGAAGTGCAAAAACTGGATGTCAACGCCATGACACCGATGGATGCGATGAAATTCCTGTCGGACGCCCAACAGAAATTAAAAAACGACGCGTCTTCGCAACAAGCTTCTCCCCCTCACCAAGCGTGAGAATTCTGGACGAGTTCCCGGTACTGCTGCTCCAGCTTTGCTTTCAGCTTTAAAGTTCTTGCAGGATCTTCATCTGCAACATTTTTTGACTCACCAATGTCAGTGCCAAGATCGTAGACTTCGATGTCAGTAAGCTTGGCATCGCGTACAAGAGTCGCACTATCGACAGTGACATTCTGCATCTTGGCAAGCTTTCCACCATTCAACTTTGCCAAAACCTTCCACCGTCCATCACGCATGGCGACCCTAGCATCGTTGAGTGCGTTGAAGTACGCCCAAACAAGAGGTTTTTCACGAACAAACTGCTTGCCGTCCAGTACCGGCAAAAAGTTTGTACCGTCAAGGATGAGATTTGCAGGGACTTGCGCATTTGCTAGAGCACAAAAGGTGGGCAACAAATCGAGGGCAGACACGGGCGTTGAAACAGGCTTGCCAGCAGGTTGAACTCTGCCCCGCCAGTTCACAATTCCCGCCACACGGAAACCCGCATCCGTCGTGTGCAACTTCATGCCCCGAAGCGGCCCGGGACTTCCATAAGAACGTGCCGCGCCACCATAGCGTCTCAATGTCTCCGGACCATTGTCCGAGGTGAAGACAATCAGCGTGTTATCACGCCGATTCAGTTTATCAAGACCGGTGAGTAACTCACCAACGGCCGCGTCAACATTGGCCACATTCGCAAAGTACTGTGCCTCATTGCGATCCTTAGCTGAACCGGCATACGTTTCGACGAGAGCAGGGGGTGATTCTATTGGCTCATGGGGTTCATGAAACGCAGCGTAGATAAAGAAAGGACGTTCAGGGTCACATTTTTCAAGCCAAGTGATTGCCTCATCAACAACGATTTGACAACTGAAATCCTCAATCAAGCCAACGTCATCTCCATTTCGAACATAATTACGGGGATGGCGGTGAGACGGAGATGCATTGTTTTGTGTTGCCAGCCAATGATCGAACCCAAAGTCTCCGGGTTGTGGTTGCCGGTCATTATTGAATTCACTATTGCAGTGCCATTTACCAGCCATGCAGGTTTGATAGCCCGCATCCTTCAGCAGTTTTGCGATCGTGATTTCGGACGCCCTCATGTGCACCAACTCACGTCGATTCTGTGTTGTTTTCTTAGCTTCTGGTATCCAGTCATAGACACCTGCACGATTGGGACTACGACCTGTCAGTAACCCCACACGCGAAGGAGAGCAGACGGGAGCCGTTGAGTAAAAATCGCTGAAAAGCACTCCCGTTTCTGCCAACTCATTTAAATGCGGAGTCTTGATCACAGGGTGCCCGTAACACTGCAGATCGCCATAGCCAAGGTCATCACAAAGTACAACAACGATATTGGGGCGGTCTTCTGCTCCCCACGCAGAGCTAAACAGAAATAACAACGCGAATAAACAGCGAGCAAAATTGGACATACAAGCAGCCAGATGATTGATTACCGGTCATGAAATGGAACACGTCTAAGTATACTCCGCCAAGCTTCCTTCGATCGCGACTTGCCACCATTCCACCTCCTGCCCTGTCGAGCCTCAATCGACAGATCAACGATTACAAGAAACAGCGGACTGGACCAAAACGGACACTACGCTTAGGCTGGATTCCACGGGCGGCAGAAGCAGGTCTGTTGAAGCTCGTTAGCTATCTCTCCCCCCTCACGCGGAGTTCCTCCTGAGCCCGATCATTTCACTTACTGGAGTCACCAAGCTCTACAGCGGCTTCCGAGCACTGGACGATGTTTCGCTTGATATCCAACCTGGAATCACAGGCTTGCTTGGCCCAAATGGCTCCGGAAAAAGCACTCTCATCAAATCGCTACTGGGATTAGTCCGCAATCATGAGGGCACGGGTACGGTGCTTGGTTTGCAGTGGCCTCGCGAGGTTCGTGAGATCCGTGATCGAGTGGGTTACCTGCCGGAAGACGATTGCTACATCGCGGGCCTAACCGGGATTGAAGCTGTCGCATTCATGGCAAATCTGTCAGGCCTTCCCAAGACAGAAGGGTTGAGAAGAGCTCACGAAATCACCGATTTTTGTGACATCGGCGAAGAGAAGTATCGCGGTGTCGAAGCTTATTCGACCGGCATGCGTCAGAAATTGAAATTTGCACAGGCTCTCGTTCACGATCCCCCCTTCCTGATCCTTGATGAACCAACCACCGGCCTTGATCCTGACCAACGTGATGCGATGCTCCGTCGCATCCGCACGTTAGCGCGGGAACACGGAAAATCGATTCTGCTATCGACTCATATATTGCCAGACGTGAAGGCAGTGTGTGATCAAGTTGTGATTCTCGCTCGCGGCAAAGTACGAGTTTATGACTCGGTGGAAAACCTCAGCAAACCGGCAGAACCAACACTGAATGTCATGACCTACGGAAAAAAAGATGCGTTTTTGAGTGGTCTCGATAAAGCAGGATACACCGTGACTGCCAAGGCGGATGGCACGCTAAAAATCATCGGCACAGGCGTCGATCAAGTTTCCAGCGTGTGGGACATCGCGGCAGCCACTCAAACTTCCATACGCCGACTTGTGCCAGCGCAGAACTCTCTGGAAGAAATTTTCTTTCAAGCCGTATCCGCAGCGGAGCATCCCTAATATGCCAGTGCATGATCTCGGTTATCGAAAGTGGGTCGGCAAACGCAATCACCAACTAATCCGCCCTTTGTTTGTAGCCCGAAGCGGAATCACGCTGATTTGGCGACGGCGAATGCTGAAACTACTGTTGATGGTTGCGTGGCTGCCCATTGCCATCCCTGCCATTGGTATTTTCTGCTTTGAGCAGGGAGTTACTGATGTGACCTATCGCAACGTGATCATCCGAACCTTGCAAGGTCCGATGGAACGTCCTGACCTTGCCACACAGATGCTACAAGATCCAGTTAGCGTTCGGCATGAGGTTTGGTCTACGCTGATTTTGGGCTTCTTCCGTGTGCCACAGTTGTATTCGATGGTCCTCCTGATTGGTCTGATCGCACCGCTGCTAATTTCCTATGACCTGCGTAGTAAAGCCTATCTGCAGTACTTTTCCCGCCCACTCTCACCGAATGAATATATCGTTGGCAAGTCAGCTGTGATCTGGTTCTTTCTGGGCATGATCACGACGCTGCCGGGGCTAGCGCTCTACCTGCTGGGAATCCTGCTTTCCCCGGAAATATCGGTGGTGGGTATGACATGGGATATCCCTTTACGCATTCTACTTGCCTCCGTGGCGTTGATTGTTCCGACCACTGCGTTAGCACTTAGCTACTCAGCATGCACGGTCGAGAATCGTTATGCATCCTTTGCATGGTTTGCAACATGGATCATGGGCTCGGTGGCTTATCAAATCCTCACCAACGCACCACGCATGGGACGCGGTCGCCGAAACAGCATTGATATGGATGTGGACACGGAACGTTGGCTATTAGTTTCGCCCTACCACACGCTCGGTAAAGTGGAAACGTGGATATTCGGCTTGGATACCGGCGAATCATCGGTGTGGCCAGCGATATTGATCCTGCTCGCAATCACAGTGATCGGCACCCTGTTCGTTCGAAGCCGTCTGATCGCAAGGCTAAGTGTTTGATGATTCAACTCGAAAAGGTTTCCAAGCTGTACGGCACCGTCATTGGAGCGAATGACCTGACGGTCGAATTGGGGGCAGGTGCGTATGGCATCGTGGGTCCCAACGGCTCAGGAAAAACAACGTTGATCAATCTATTGACCGGGCAACTGAGACCGACACTCGGCAAAGTTTCTGTCTTTGCTCAGGATCCATGGCGTAATAGAAAACTGCTGCGACGAATCGGCCTGTGCCCCGCAACAGACGTCCTGTACCCCAACGTGTCCGCCTACGAATGGGTCACTTATCAAGTTCGCCTGCATGGCCTGTCCCACGCGGACAGCAAGCAATGGGCTGCCGAAAGTCTCGCGCAGGTTCAAATGACTGAAAACATGCACCGGCCGATGGGCGAGTACTCACTAGGAATGAGACAACGAACCAAGATTGCCCAAGCTTTGGCACACCGACCCGACCTGCTGATTCTCGACGAACCCTACAACGGACTCGATCCCGTGGGACGCCATCAGATGACCCAGCTTCTAATCCAGCTCTCAGAGCAGGGAACTAGCCTTCTGTTTGCCAGCCATGTGCTTCATGAAATCGAAGAAATTACATCGTCGTTTCTGTTGATTCATGGAGGCCGATTACTTGCGTCAGGGACGGCAAGTGAAGTCGAGCAAATCATCGCGGACACGCCTCAAGAGGTTGTGCTTATCGGACCTGATGTCCCCAAACTGATTCCTTTCTTGGCAGAGCAGGTTTGGGTCGATTCGATCCAACTGCTGGCAGAGCGAACAGAACTAAGAATCGGGCTCCGTGATCCTTCAAACCTATACCACTCCGTCGCCGAGTGGATCAGTAACGATCAACTGCAAATTGATCAATTCCAAACCGCCAACAGCAACCTCACGGCAGTCTTCGAATCACTGCTGCGACACCATCGTGGAGAATCAAAGTGAATCCACTCCTTGTCCTCGATGTCGTCCGCTTCGAGATTCGTCGCTCACTCTCACCGGGACGCGTTGCGATCTGGAGCATTCTTGTTCTGTTTCCAATCGCACTCGTGGCCGCACTTCGTTTGCTCAGCAATCGCACTGCAGAAAATGCTGAGGCGTGGGGGATGGCCCTGTATTTCCTCGTCCCTGAGGTTGTTTGCCTGCTCGGCTTACTGCTCTGGGCCACACCCGCTGTCAGCACCGAGGTTGAAGGTCAAACGTGGATCTACTTGGCGATGCGCAGATCGGGAAGGAACCTGGTACTGATCGGCAAGTACCTCACGGCAGTACTCTGGTCATGCTCTGCCGCTTGTGTCGCTACGACGGTCTGCACGATCATCATGGGAAGTGCTGGCGGACTTCAACTATGGTTTGTCATTTGTGTCCTGTCACTTCTATCTTGCCTTGCACATGCTGCTCTCTACATCTTGATTGGAACGATCTTTTTTCGCCGCACGATGGTGACAGCTGTTTTCTACACGCTGCTTGTTGAATACGGCCTTGCCTTCGTACCAGCGATGGCCAACCGATTGACCATCAACTATCGACTGCGCGGACTGCTCGCCGACTGGATGGACTGGAGCACAGCAAGAACGGTTACCGAGAACATCGGAGGGCAGGAAGCCGCTTGGTTTCACGTCTTGGTTCTGCTGGCAACCTCCGTCGCACTACTGGCTATATCCATCTTCAGATTGACGTGGACTGAATTGCCCACGCAGCAGGAAGGCTGACAAACCTAGCTGAGATCAATCTCTTGTTGGTGCGGCCAAAGTAGATTGGCAGACTAGCGTGCTGCTGCCAGCAGACTTGCGAACAACATCTGAACGGAAGCAAATTGCCCAGTATGAAAGGTGACCACGCACCATGCAGCACGAGAAAAACGCGTATCGAAGACGTCTCGGCTGAGCAACAGAAATGGCACCCCTAGCACCGCTCAGTACTTCTAGCACCGCTCAGTACCCCAAGTAACGCTCTGTACTTCTAGCACCGCTCAGTACCCCAAGTAACGCTCCGTCGGTGAAGCGACTTAGATGTCGGTCAATCCCGTTTCGCAATGGACTTCATTTGGGCGAGGATATTGCGTTATGCCGGCCGTGACAACGTTTCAACTACAACTTGGGGATGGGTCGCTTTGCGACTTTTTTCAACATGCGTGCTTTGTCATCCTGTGCAGGACGTGGCACGTTATTGTTGTTATTGTTCCCAGCTCCTCGAGCAGCTGGAGGTGCGAGATCCGTAAAGGACTCTTCCCACTTCCATCCAATCGGCACTGACAGTTCCTGCTGAGCCAGCAGTGCCCACGGAGTGCCTTTGTGCTCGCTGGCAACCGCCTTCAGAAGCTCGGTAGCCGTTTCGGCCTCATTTTTCCACTTACTTCCAACCGAAATTTCTTCGCTTGGCTCGAGCTCCCAAGTGTTGTTCTTGCCATCCTCGAATGCCATCCCGCGTTTTGCTTTGGCCAGCATCGCGTTGTAGGTTTCAGTTCGCACTTTCTGGGCCAAAACACGCCCCATCGCAAGATCAAACCCAGCCTTCCATCGCAGGCTCTGTTCTTCGTCACGAACTTTCATACCCGGATTGAGCGTCTGGGCCATTCTCACAAGTGTGGGCTCAAGCTTTGCAGCATCTTGCTGTGCAGCAGTAAGATCGCCTACCAACTGCGGGTCACTCATCTTAACGAATCGTGTTTTTGGTCTCGCCAAGCCGCTTGCAGGCCTCATCTGAGCCGCACTAACCAATGCCTGCCTCAGCGGGCTCTCCTTGACCATGTTCACGTAGTCCTGCTGTGACAGGTAGTCAGGGCGATAACGTGACATTGCGACAGGGTCGAAGAAGTACTTGAGATCCGATGCGTAGGGGTCGATTTCACCTCGGTTGACCTTACGGTTCACATTGCGATTGGGATGGACGGTGAAGTAAATCCCACCCGTCTCGTAGCAAAGTCGCGTCAAGGCGTAAGGCCCGAATCCGCTATCAATCACTGGCTCGGCTTCGAAGTTTGCCGTGAATCCTACCTGAACCCGTTCGGGCAGGAAAGTTTCGGGCCCTTGATCAACCTGGGCCCACTGAGGTGATTGGTCATACTTTGGATCGGGGTCTACGTATTTCACGAGGCTGTGTGCTCGTCCGAAAGGAGCAGGAACGCCAATCACGTAGACCGGAATCGCAAGTTTGCGACAGGAAGTGATTGATTTTTCCAGCATGTTTCCGTCATCACCCTTCTCATCGGTGACCACGACAAACAACACATTACGTTGTGGCTCGCGACCAGAACGCATCCTTCGGAACCCTTTGTATTTGTCAGCGGCTGATGAGATCGCGCTGAACACTTTCTCTTCACCGGTCGAGTCGACTTGGATGTTGTCAACGATTGATTTGATTTCTTCCAGATCCTCGGTTGGCTCTTCCGTGTAAAGCGTGACGTTGCTGCCGAATCCGATCACGGATGTCAGCAGGGGTTGGTCATCTTTCTCTTTCGAAAATGCTTCAATGTCACTTTCTTTGGCGATTCCTAGCTCGGTGTAAATTCGCTCGAACCGATCGCGAATTTCCTGACGTTGGCGATGCAACGAACCGCTTTGATCAAACAGCCAAACCACGAGTGTGGGACGTTCTTCGAGCGATTGCAGGATTTCGAAAGTCAAACGGTCGACGGCACCCTTTGCACCCTGCGTGCCCTGACCCACTTTCCCTTTCAAGTCTTCCAGTTTGTCCAGGGGAGCAGTAGCCTCTTCAAAGAAATTGTTCACCTCGATCTGACCCAACTCAACTGGATCAAGTTCTACTGGATTTGGAATGACGGCTGTGTCGGAAAAGACCGCTGCGGAAGCTTCTGCCATTTCCATCTCGGCGTCGCTGTTTGCGCCCATCTCGGTCTGCTCGACCTCACTATACGTGATCTCCTCGATCGTCTCGATCTCCTCACGCTCGTACTCCGGCGGGGAAACCAAAACCACAGCCTCATCGTCTACCTCAGCACTGAGTGGCACGAGAGCCAAAGTAAGAATGATGATCAGATGAACCAACATGCTGCCGATCAGAGCGGTCGCCTCCTCATTCTCGAGCAAAGACTCATCTTCCAGCTCACCCTCGCCCCATGCATCAACGCTCTCTGCTCCATTTTGGGGCATCGCGTCCGATGGTCGATTCGACTCTGGGCCTGAAGAAGGAGGGGTCATGCTTGACATCGCTAACTGCCTTTGAAGAGGAAATCACCCAGACTGGGCTTTTAGTGGAATCGGTGTTTACCGCCCACTAGCAAGACATTTTCACCCAACCCGCACAAACTTTCAACTTGGAAGCTGGATAAGTTTCGGGATCCTGCGAAAATTGACTCACAGTTGTAACGGCCAAACGCCACGCATGTACCCCGAGGCGGTTTCACTTTTTGCATCTTCCGTCAAATACATGAAACGAACGCTCATACACCAGCTCAAAGCATCGCTAATGTTGCAAAACGTTGGCCGCAAGCAACACCAACCCCCTCTACAGAGCTAGCCCAGGCATTATGAGTGAACGTTTGATCGCCATCGGAGATATCCACGGTTGCATGACCGCTCTGGAACGCCTGCTCGACTCGATTCACCCCACCGCAGAGGACACCATCGTTACGTTGGGTGACTACGTCGACCGAGGACCAGATTCACGCGGTGTGATCGAGCGATTAATACAGCTAGGCGGAGAAACGCGACACGTGGGCCTCATGGGGAATCATGAAGAAATGATGCTCGAGGTCGTGAAGCATCAGGCTCCCCATGAGATGTGGTTGCGTCATGGAGGCGTTGATACTCTCGATAGCTATGCGTTTGCCGGCAGCCT
>Ga0315315_10000856_pt1 | contig 27029 bp, 28 predicted proteins | sample M140m3416metaG_FD_203699 | JGI IMG/M metagenome (GOLD analysis project Ga0315315, IMG submission 203699) | Ammonia-oxidizing marine archaeal communities from Monterey Bay, California, United States - M1 40m 3416 | ecosystem: Environmental > Aquatic > Marine > Intertidal zone | place: USA... | reverse complement strand
AAAGGAGTTATTTAATCTTTACAAATTACTTTTAAATTATAATCATCCAGAATTACATAAGGACTGTTATGAAGACGATCAATGTTTATTTTCATTCTATTTTACAAAAAATGGAAATAAATTATTTGATTTAGATTATAGACAAACTCTATTTGGTAATATGAGTGGATCATTAAATAGATATGAAGTTGTAGATAATAAATTATATAATTCTAAAATGAATTCAACTCCTTCATTTATACACTTTCAAGGGAACTCATTATCATTTTATAACTATTATATGATGCCATTAGGTTATAAAGAAGTAGATAATAAATCAGAATTATTACCAATAAAATCAAAAATATTAAAAAACGTATTTGATAATTACCAAGAATTTTGGTGGCAAAATATATTCCAAGAATATAACAACTTTAATAATCAAGACAATTTCTTTTATAGAAGTATTTTTATTATCTTAATTATAATTTTTGTAATATTATTTTTGAAACTTAATCATAAGATATTAAAAAATTAAAGTCTTTTTAATTTACTTAATGCACCAGTTTGCATATCTTGATTCCACATTGTATGATTATCACCTTCTTTTAATTTTTTATTGAAATAAACTTTATACTTTATATTACTATTAATTGGATATGTATAAATTATAGTATCATCTTGTGACTCGTAAGCAGCTTCTATTATTTTCTCATTCATTGGAACACTAAAACGGATCCATTCATTATTATCATTTAAATAATACCAATGACCTTTATTAGATGTAAATAAATAGTAAATTCCTAATGCAGCAGCAATTCCTAAAACTAAATTTCTAGACATTTTATATAAATAAATGATATAAAAAAATAATTTAATTTCTGTTTATATTCTTAATATGAAAGTTTTAATTTTACATGGTTATCAAAATAACTCAAAAATACTATTTTATCAAAGTAAATTATTAAGATCAATACTAAAATATAATTTTACTATTCCAAATGCTCCGAATGTATCATGTGGAAAACCAAAAAATATTAATACTAAATTTTTTAAATCACCATATTTTCATTGGTATGGAACTAATTTAAATGATTTAGATAATTCAATAACCTATATTAGTTCATTAGGTCCTTTTGATGGAATAATAGGATTTTCACAAGGTTCCGCTATGTCGCTATATATGTTTGATATTATTAAACCAAAATTTTTTATTTCTATTGTGGGAGTGAATCCAAATTCGAATCCAAATAAATCTTATAATATACCTTATAATCTTATAGAAAAAAATACTATAAATAAAATTAAATCTTATAATATACCTTCTTATCATCTCATAGGGATAAATGATCCAAATAAAATCAAATCTTTGAAATTATTAGATATGTTTGAAAATCCAAAAGTTTCTTATTTTAATGGAGGTCACGAGTTTCCTTCAATTAAAGATAAAAATGAATATATAAAATGTAATAAATTTTTAAAAGAGTTAAATATATAAACCAGGAGGAGGTAAATCTTTTTCCTTTTCCTTTCTATTAGATTTAAATGATGAATAAGCATCTTCTAAATCTTTATGAATTATATCGTCAGAATCAATATTTTCATTAAATGTTCTAAATGATTGTGTATATTTAATCTCACTAATAATCTTTTCAACATCTCCTCCAAAATATTTAAAGTCATCATAATTATCTTTAAAAAATCTATTCAAAGCTTCATCTTTTATCTTTAAATTATACTTACTTTTAGCAATCTTTCCTCTAAAAATATTAGATAGTTCTTTGAATGAATAATTATCTATTTTGTAATAAGATGAAAAACGTCTTTTTAATCCAGGATTATATGAAAAGAAACATTTATCTAATTCATCATCATATCCTGCAACTATCATCATAAACTCATTTTTCTTTTCCGATAAATATTGATTAATCATATCAATTGCCTCTTTTGAAAATGAGTCTCTCTTTTCTTCATTACCTAATGAATATGCCTCATCAAGAAATACTACTCCACCCATTGCATCTTCTAGCAATTTACGTGTTTTAGGAGCAGTCTGACCTAAATATTTTCCAACCAAATCATCTCTTTTAATTTCAATGAATTTATCATTTTTTAAAATTCCTAATCTAACAAAAATTTCTGCATAGATTTTTGATAACTCTGTCTTACCAACTCCTGGAGGACCAGCAATAATTGTATGAAGATAATCATCATTATTTGGATTTCTAACAAAATAAATAATTTTTTTGAATAAATTCTTTTTTACAGAATCTAAACCAGTCATATTATCTAATTTTTTTAATGGGGGAATAATATTATATAAACGTTGTAATACACTATTATGACGAATACTCCTCCATTTATCATCTAGATTGATAACATCTTTAATTGTTTTTATATTATATAATACTCTATTAATTTCATTTTCATCATATGAATCTTTATTTTTTCTAAATTTTGTAAATTCATATTTACTAGTTCTTTGTTTCTTTTTTGGAGGATTTAAAATTTCTTTAAGTTCATCAATCTTATCACGATAATCGTAATTTCGCTTTCTTAAAACTCGATTAGATTCAGTTAATGAATCATTATCTTTTTTTAATTCATTATTTTCATTCCATAATTGATTATAAAAGCCTACAGGATATGATGATAAAAGCATCAAATTCCTACTTAATAAATCATTATATTGTTGTATATTTGAATCAGCCATTTTTCTAAATATAATAAATTCATATCTTAAAAATTAAGATTTCAGTTTTTTATATAAAAGCTAATACTTATTAATATTTAATGCCTATAAAAAAGGTAGTCTTTTTATTCCATAGAATTGGCATGTATGTAATGCCATTTTTATGGATGGTTACAAAGTATATATTACCACTTTATTTAGTAGTTATTTTATCTTGGTATTTTAATAATAATAAATGTTTGATTACTCAAATTGAATATTATTACTTTAATGAAACTTTTTTAGGAAAAGGTAAAAAATTTAATGTTCCGAAATTACATAGATTAATTTTATATTTTAATTTTTTAATAGGACTTTATTATCACTCAAAAAATTGATATTTTATTTACATCATTGTATAAAATTCAATAGATAAATGAAATATGAATGAAAATTTAGTTTGTAACTGTTGTTATAACACAGGAAATCTTGTAAAAAAGTGCGAATTTGAACATCATCAAATATGTAATAATTGTAATAAGGAATATACTTTACGATTCAGAAGAAGAAATTGTATGTTTTGTAATCCTCATGAAGAGAAATATACATCATATAATAGTGTAAGATCAAGTAGAAGATTGTCTGATAACGACCTATATTTTATATTATTTTGTAATATATTTTTAACAATTGTAATGTTTACATTTATATTTTTAATATTCACATTCATAATAAAAATAACAGTGACTCTTAAAGATATTATTTTAAGTGAAGACTTTTTGAATATATATTATATTAATTACTGCAGTAATATCGACAGTAATAATTTTGATGAACTACTTTATTGTAATTTATAAAATTGATTTTAATATTTTATAACTTATTATTTATTATTTTATAAAATGGGGTGTTTTGATTATATATGTATTGTAAAAGGTACTAAATGTTTAACACCTATTGGTGGGCAACATTTAGTAGATGATGGAACGTGTTATGTAACAAATAAATCCGCTAATTTGGCATTAGAATGTTGTTACATAGGATATGGATATGCAGAGTTAGATGATATGAAAATTTGGGATCTATCAATGTCCGATTCATTTGAATATTGGGATGTAAAACCTGAAGATAAAAAAGCATATTTTATATGTCAAAATTGTGTAAAGAAAGTTAAAAAATGTAAAAGTTTTGATGAATTATATAAACCAAAAATTAAATAATCAATTAGAAACTGTTTCAGAATAAAGGAAGTATAAATATTGATATTTGTTTATAATTGGCATATTTAAAATACTAACCATATCTTTTATTTTATAACGTGTAATTAAATTCAAATCTTTTAAAAATGCTTTTTCATTACATGCCATATAAATTACATAATTAATTTTACTACTCTTAATAAAATTAATTTCTTCTTTCCTTAGTCCTTTTCTTCCTGGATTAATAAATAATATAATATTATCATTTACTTTCTCAAAATTATTTATGTCGTCTAAATTAAATGAAATATTAAAATTGCTTATTTCATTTAATGAAATCATTTTCTTGGCACATTCAAAAGATGAAGAACAATGAAAAAAAGATATTTTATTTTCAAATAAGGAAGACAAAATTGTGCATACATTACCACCATCATCACCTAAATTTATTATATTTGAACATTTACTTTGTAAAATCCATTTATGAAAATTATCATAAAAATGATTCAAAACTGAGATATTAGCTTGATAAAAACTATCTGGTAACAGGCATATTTTTTTAGAGTCAATATAATTTACATTAAATTTAATGAATTCTTTTTTGTAGTAAATGATATTTTTATCTTTTATAAATCTTTTATTTGATAAATATTGTATTCCAAATAATTTCAAGTTATAATTTAAACTAGTAATAATTTCTGTGACTAAATTATAAACGTCTATACCTTCTGTTTTACTAAATTCTATTTTATTAATTTGAAATATAATTCCTATTTGTTTTTCAACATCTCGAATAATAACATTATGAATATCTAAATGATCAAAATGACGTTTAAATATTTGCATAACATTTAATGAAATAACTGATGATATTTCATTCGATTGGAAACTTCCCCAATCAAAAATAGTTTTATTGCGATAATTCATTAAAATTGAATATTTATATAAGTATTTTGTTGTTATATAAATATATAATTTCAATTTTAGCATGTCTAAAATATATATTCCGTTAGGTAACTCGTGTTCTATTGCATATAATTTGAGATTACATAATTTAAGGAAATTAGCTTTTCCTTTTGATTGGGTTAGAGTAACTAATTTTAATAATGTAACAAAATTGATACAAAATAAATTTTATGGATTTTTAGATTTTAAGAACTTTAAATTTAAGGAATTTAGTGATAAATTTATTGTTAATGGTAAGAAAGGATCATATATATATTCAAATAATTATTGTTCATTTTATCATGAATTTAATAAATTAATAGAAGAACATGATTTTAATATGTTTAAAGAAAAATATTCAAGAAGAATTAAAAGATTTTTAGATCTTATGAATTCAGATAATGAAATAATCTTTATTAGGGAAGAATTTGGTAAACTTAAAATAGTAAAAATTAGTAATTTTATTAATTGTATTAATGAAATTTATCCAGATTTAAATTACAAATTGATTATAATTACAAACCAAGAAGTTAATTTTAGTCATAAAAATGTTAAATTTCATTGTTCAGAAGTAAGAGTAACAGATTGGAAAAGACCTGAATTGAACTGGACAGATATTTTAAATTTATAAATAAATTTAAAATTTCGATACTATTGAAAATTATAATAGAAGAGATTTACATTTTATTGAAAATGATATAAGATTTGATTGTATTTTTAAGTGCTTTGATGATAAGTTTCAACTCTTAATTTCTTCAAGATCATTTACCACAATATTTTTAATTTTTGGATCCTTATAATGAACTATAAAGGTATGATTTTTAATCCCAGTTATTTCTTTTACTTTATTAATAATTTCTTCAGAAGATTGCTTTTTATTTTTATTATTTTTTAAATTATCAGCATCTCTTGATGATATATTTACATGTAAAATATCATTTCCTACCTCAATCATAAATAGATTGGTGATATTATTAAAATATATAATTTTGTCGATTTTTTGATCACCTAAAAATGATTTAATACAATATTGTGTTATATCCACTTTATTATTATTAATTATAAAATCAAGGTATCTGTATATTTGGACAATTGACTGTCTATTTTTCGTTATATGTTTCCCTCCCATTTCCCGGGTCTCACAATAATATCGACCCAATAAATCTTCCATTACATGTAGTTCATAACATTTATCCGAATCAACTATTGTTTTATCTATACTTGCAAACATATTTACAGGGATATACTTTTCATTTGTTTTTATATTATACTTGGTGATTAGTGGTTTTTCAACTACTTTTTTACAAAATTCACAACCTATTAATAGTTTTTTAAAATCAGATTGTAATTTACAAACTCCACAAAATGCTTTATCAATACATTTCGAACATTTTGTGTATTTTCTCATTTTATCGTAAACGTCCCAATCACCACAAATACATTGAACGTAAGAGATAAGATTATATCTATTAATAGTATTCTTTGGATAGTAGCGTATTATCGGATGTATAAATTTACTTAGATAGCCATCAAAAGTTTTGTATGTTATAAAACTTTCAAACACATCATCGTTTTTTTCGAAACCGTATTCTTGTGTTATTAATAAAATATCCTTATCTTTGAATATATCAAAATCCTTTATTAAATTTACTGGTATATTTTTATAAATACGAAAGCACGAGTCTTCAATAATTATTGCGATACACCAGTATTTAAAGCCCTGCCATATACATGAGTTAGTAGTTATTTCTTTTGCAATAAAATCAGTCAACGAAGTTATATTTTTTGGGATTTCAATATTATCCAAATCAATGCCTTTATCTCTTTGTCGAATTATATGGTAAATAAATTGCGCCGAATATCTAAACCCGTGAATAAAAGCCAATGTACATTCTTTATAATCAAGACTTTGTGTTATTCCTCCGCCAAAAAATAAATTGTCAACTTTCGGAGATTCAAATTTCCAATTTATTTTTGGATATTTTTCTTTATCTACGCCCGGTTTCGTTTCCTTGTCAAAAATAGAAAAATCAAATGAAAACCCAGTACATCTTATAATTTTATCGTAAGAATATACAGATGAGGTAATATTATATTTATTTTTTGAATTTTTTATTATTTCAAAATTGTCAGATTCTTGACTAGTTCCCATTGATTTTAATTGATATGTATCAAAAAAATTATTATTTACAGCCCTTATATCACCTACAAAATGTGTGTCCCAACTAAATACCGGTTTTGAACGACTTATCAGACTGATAAATCTTGAATTGTGTATTATACTATCCGCAATTTCCAAACCAGCATTTCCTTTTCCTATAATACAAACTGCTTTGTCTTCGAATGAACTTACGTCTTCTGATAATTCTTCATATCCAATCGCATGTTCGATTCCCTTTATATCTGGTATAACGGGAATCGAGGAACCCGTACACACAATTAAATATTTACACGTCATTATTTTATCATTAACTTCCAATTTAAATATATTTTGAGAATCCCTGGATATATTCTTCACATTGTGTGAATATGCTATATTTAGTCTGTAATATTTTGAGAAATCATTTAAATAATTAACCAATATATCAGCCTTTGGGAAATAATCTTTGGAATATTTTGTCATTCTCAGATCCAAATTATCACATATTAGAGAATTCCAGTCATGTCTATAAGCGAACTCGTTTTTATCAGTTCCATAATCGGTTTCAACATAACGTTTGTTTGATGAAATTAAATTTCTCTTTATTGGGTATTTCGCAAAAAATGAACCAGAAATATCACTTCTTTCTAATATCGTATAATCTTCCTTGTTTTTTTCAAGATAATATCCCATTTGCAATCCAAATGGTCCTGCGCCTACTAGAATATAATTAAAATGCAATTTATTTTTTTTTGATTTATTATTTTTTTTTGATTTATTATTTTTCTTTTTCCCCATATAATTATATATATATAATTATATAATTATATATATAATTATAGTCAAGATGTTAAATTTTACTATTCAGAAGTAAGAGTAATAGATTGGAAAAGACCTGAATTGAACTGGACTAACATTTTAAATTTATAAATAAATTTAAAGATTTATGATTATTTTATAATAGTATGAATTGTTATAAAATTAACAGTAATGAAATAAAGGTAGAAATGTTAAATTTAGATTCATTAAAAAATAGCATTGAAAATTATAATAGACGTGATTTACATTTCATCGAGAATGATATACGTTTTGATATTTCATCTTTAACAATAAAAAAAAATTGTATTATTGCTAAATTAGATAATGTTAAATTAATAATATTTCTAAATGAAGCTTACGTTATATTAAATAATAATTTGAATGAAGTGGAATTAAAATCTTTTTTATATAATCAAAATATATTTCATTTAACATTATTTGAATTTTTCCTAATAAAAGTAATAAATACATTAGAAAATGAATTTACTATTATGTTTAATAACTTCTTATTAATCAGAAATGATAAATGTGAAATAAATAAGAGTTTTATTATTTTACAATCAAACTTAATAAATTTAGAATATAGAGTGAAAGAACTTCATTCAATTACTGAACAATTACTAAATAACAAAGAAGATTTGCAAAAGTTAACATTTAATACTTGTGAATTAGATAAAATAGAAGAATTAATTGAAAATTATGATTTTAAATTAGAAGACATACATAATGATATTGCTAAATTAGTTAGGGAAATGGATAATATTCAAAAGGTAGAAAATATTAAATTAGCTAAAGATAGAAATAAATTTGCAATTCAAAATTTATATATTTCATATATTTCCTTAAGTGTATCTATTGGATCATTTATTGGAAGTATGTTTGGTATGAACCTAAAAAATTATTTAGAAAATAATAGTTTTGGTTTTTTTATAGTTGTAAGTTTATCTTTTATTTTAGTAATAGGCTCTGCATTGCTTCAAATATCAATATTCAGAAAAAATTTAAAGTAGTTTTTATTTTTAATAGATATATTAATATGAATGATATTCCAAATGAGGAGTCTAAATTTGAATCAACATATTTGAATATAAACGAAACAGTTTTTAAAGTAAAATTTAAGAAAGGTGAAAATAAAAAAGATTGTATTATTTGGTTACCAGGAAGAAACGACTATTTTTATCATTATCATATTTCAGAAATGCTAGATAAATATGATATTTATATTTTAATTTACCGAAATTGTCATGAAATGAAAGTCGATATTTCCGACTATTTTTTTGATATTAAAGATGTTATAGACGAGATAAATGTTTTATATACTCATTTTAAGATAAACAGCTATGAAAATGTAGTTTTATATGGACATTCAACTGGTGGGTTGATTGCTACAATTTATCAGAATGAAACAGTAAATAAGATAAGTAAAGTTGTATTAAATTCTCCATTTTATAAATACAAGTTAGGAACTTTTGATTATTATTGGTTTAATTATTTTATGTATTATATCATTCCGATAATACCAGAATTTGATCTTAATAAAAATACTTTTAAAGATAATTTATATGTAAATATGTTATCTGAAAAGTTTAATATTGATACCTTATATAAAAAAAGATATAATGTGCCAGTGGTAAGCAGTTGGTTTCGTAATATAACTAAATATCATAGTCATATTAAAAATAATAAAGTAAAGTTAAAATATCCAACTTTGATGTTATATTCAGACCATTCAACTAATTCTAAAGGAAGTTATAAAGGTGATGAAGTGTTAGATATTAAATTAAATTTAGATCAAGTTGAACACTTAGGCGAATGTAATTTATATTTAATTAAAGATGCATGTCATGATGTATTATCTAGTTATTATAAATATTCATTAGATGAAGCTATATTACGTCTAACTAATTTTTTAGAATCTTGAATATACTGACTCTGATTTTTTCTTATAACCTCCGATAGTTAATAATAATGATATATCACTTTCAGCAAAGGTTTGAGATGGCCTTCTTTTAATTAGATCATTCCCCATTGGATTAACTTCGAATCCGCTTTTGTGAAAGAAGTCCCTTAATTCTGGTGTCATAATTGGATTGTTATTTAATTTACTTACTTCATTTAAAGCTACCATATATGCTTTGACATATTCTTTTTGTTGGTCAGTTAATTTATTTCCATCTTTCTTATTAGTTAGAGAAGGTGGTACAGCTACTGCAGGTGGAACTGGTATTCTACCAGTATTAACTCTAGCAGCTTCTGCTTCTTGAGCTAATCTAGCAGCTTCTGCTTCTGCTGCTAATCTAGCTTCTTCTGCTGCTAATCTAGCTTCTTCTGTTAATCTAGCTTCTTCTGCTAATCTAGCTTCTTCTGCTAATCTAGCTGCCTCTGCTTCTGCTGCTAATCTAGCTGCTTCAGTTTCTTGAGCTAATCTAGCCTCTTCGCGGTCTAAATATTCTTTATTAATCCATAATATTGTTTCTATTAACTTTTTCTTTTGTCCGTCGTTTACTGGTGTTAAACGAATTAATTCATTCATTTTTTTATCTCTAACATTTCTATTAGCAGCACCTTCACGTCTACTTCTAGTTATTTCATTAAAGTTATTTGTTGATGCTATCGCAGTACGAATTAATTCTTTTATTATAGTCAGTTTATCTGACACCCGATCTTGATAATGAACTGCTACTGTATTATCTCTAATACTATTTACACCGCCTGTTTGATTAAAGTGTGTATATGATATTTTATACATTATATTATATAAATATAAAAATATAATAAATATATATGAGAATTTATTTACTTAGACATGAAATGAGATTTGTAAATCCACAATTTGATACTCAATTGACTGAAGTTGGAAAACAAAATGCTAAAAATTTAGTAAAATTACTAGATAATTTAAATCTAAATATAATTATTAGTTCTCCGTTTGTTAGAACAATTCAAACTGTAGAAGAATATGTAAAAAAACATAATACTAAATTAAATATTGACTATGCATTGAATGAATCAGTATCAGATACTAATTTATTTGATAAAACGGATATTAGACCATTAAATGAGAATATGTATGGTTACAAATACTTCAATTTGGATTATGAACCTATTGTTAAATGTAATAATTTGTTTTTAGGTGAAAGTTATGATGATATAAAGCTTAGAACAAGAAAATTGATTGATGATTTAATTGATAATAAGTCTTTAGTTGATAAAAATATATTACTTGTTAGTCATCAAAGCACAGTTAATGCAGCATTAAATATAGATCAGTATTTTAACTATCCAATGGGAGGAGTATGTTTATGTTATGAAACTAATAGAATGTTTAAACCTATTAATTTTTAACTTATTCAAATGTAGTAGAATAATTTTTTCCTTTGTTAGTAAAATTATATTTTTGAAGTAATTTATCAGTTTCTGGTTTAACTTTACCATTAAAAGAAAATGATACATCATATGAATCTAATTTTTTATTTCTTTTACCTAAAAAGATTCCATTATTTTTCTTCTTATAATTGAATTTTATATTTTCATCTTGTAATTCATTAAATTTATCTTTTACATAACGTATTCTATCTTCTAAATTTAAAGGGAATATATGATCATTATGATTGAATGGTATAATTAAATATGTTTTATTATCTTTTCCAGTAGAATATTTTTCCAAGTATAATAGTCTATCTCTAATTTGTAAACAAGTATCTATTCTAGTATTTTTTTTGTCATATTCTGTCATTCCTATTTTATTAGCAATTTTTTTTAATTGACTTTTATCTTTTGAAGAGTAACATACTGCACCTTTAATAGAAGGAATACCAGTGCCTCTTTTTTTATCTAAAATTTTATCTCTTTTATTTCTAATTTTAAATACATCACCTTCTTTTCCAATTGTTAATTTTCTATTACCAGAAAATGTGTCAATTATACCAATAATATCATATTCTTCTCTTTCATCATAATATTCTTGATTTGATTTAAAATCATATTTATCTTGTTTGATACTTTGTTTTACATCATCTTTAATTTTTTCGATAGTATCTAATAATTTATTACTTTTAAGATATGAATATAATGATAATTGATTTAATAGTTCTTTAGTATAATTTTTTCTATAAAACATAGGAACATTTTCATCTTGTTCAAATGGTTGGAAAATATAAAAGAATCCTCTATAAATTAAATATCCTGCAGTATTATATTTATCATAAATAGTATCTTTAAAATTAATAAATTCGTTTTTTTCAACAGGAACTAATTTATCAAGAGCTTGATATACAAACCAATCTTCGAATAATTCTTTTTGTTCTCCTTTATAGGTATTTTTAATTTCAGATAAAATTTCTCTTAGGGTATAAACATATTTTATTTTGAATAATTCTTGTATTTTTTCTTTAGCATTATTGATTTCATTTTTGGCTAGTTCATTAGTGAAGGTAGAATAATCTAATTTATCTTTCATAATTTTTTTGTAAATTTTTGATGTTCTATCATAATATTCTAAATTTAGATTTTTATCTGCACACTCATAATCACATTCCATAAAATCACATCTTTCTGAACAAAATTTTGATCCTTGTTTTACTTCAGATCCAATTTCTGGTTTGATACAATTTCTATTATCAGCTACTTCTTCTACGAAGACATTACCACTGTAATTAATTGGACAGTCAATAGATGCTTTTTTCATTGCTCTTTCTACTTTTTTTACTAGTAAATATTTTAATTCTGCTTTTCTGTATAAATTCTCTTCAGAAGATAATTTGTTATCTTTTTCACTCATTTTTACAACATATTTATAAACTTTAACAACAGGAAATTGATTTTCTTCAGATGTTACTTTATAATGTTTACATTGTCTAATTGCTCTACCAATAATTTGCTCAACTCTACCAAAATTATAATATACATCTAAAATATGGACTTCAGATGTATTTTCTAAGGTAATGCCTTCATTCATAACTCTTGATCCTAAAATAACTTTTAGAAATCGTCCTTCATTATTTTCTATGTTATTAAAATAATTATCTAATATTCTTTTTTTTGCATCAGGTAATTCATCTTCTGTTTCATCAGTTTTACCTGTTATTCTAATAAATGTAGCTGGATAAAAAGTTCTATCTTTGAACTTTTTTTTAAATTCTCCAAAAGTGATTCCTGTTTTATAATCAACTGTATTTTCTGTAATAGTATAATTTTGATCTTCTCTAAATTCTAAATATCCATTTTGTAAAAGAATTTCTTGCATAACTTCAATACCTACTTTTACTAAGTTAGAATATACAAAGATTGTGCCACTTCCATTTTTACCTTCTACTTTATTACTTATATTCATTAAAACTTCATAAAACTTAGTTGAAAACATATTAAGATATTCTTTTTTATAAATTAAACCTGTAATACTTTCAGTATTCATTGATTCATAAACAATATCGTCAACATTTTTAATTTTACCGTCAAAAAACATATCATTTAACTTCTTTAAATATAAATCTTTATTTGTTTTTAGATTTGATTTTATTATATTTATACCTTCTTCTCCTTTACTGCCTTCAATACCTTTTCTATCTTTTGTTAAAACTGGGAATGCAATATTTGCTACCGAACTTGTACTTCTTTCTAATGTATCATCTATATTTATAGCTGCTACTTTATCATATGTAATTTTTTGAAATTTTCCCATTTTACATCTAATACATTTAGTAAAAATTAATCCAGGTGGTATTTCACCAATATCAATACGTTTAGCAAAAAGTAATGGATTTGCACCTCTATAATATGAAACATAACCATTACACATATTTTCAAAATATTCACTTCCTCCTTTTTTGAAATCCATTAAATGATTGTTTTTTTTAGTAAAAATTTTATCTTTTCTTAACTGATCTTTTTCAGGACGTAAATAGTTAATAAGTTCGACAATATCAGATGCTAAATTTTTCATAGGTGTTGCTGTAAGCAACAATAATCTGCAATTTTTAGATTTTTTAATTATTTTTTTTAATGCATCACCGTGTTCATTTCCAGTAAAGTTGTGTGCTTCGTCAACAACTAGAATCGTATTATCAAGGTTATCAATTTTATCAACAGAAATATCTCTTTCAATTGATCCATCTTCAGTAATTCTATATTTTTTTTTTTTATCATCAGTTTCTCTAATATCTTTTACTTTTTCTCCCAAAACTTTTTTGTAAAAACTTCTATGAGTCATAATTTTGAAATATTGTAAAGCTTCTTTTAAGGCATTTTTTTTTGCTTTATTTTCCTCTTGTTCATCAATATATCCTAATTGATTGATAAGATCTTTTACATAATTACTTCCAGTAAATTTAATAATTTCATCTTTCCAATTTTCTTTCAATAATGGACCGGGAACTAAAATATAAATTTTTGTATTATATTTTTTTACCATATCTTTAAAATTCTCTGCTATTGAAATAGCAGTTCCAGTTTTACCTGTTCCAACACCATGGAAAATTAATAAACCTTTGTATGGAGTATTTGGATTAATAAAATTAGCTAAGAAAGATTGATGTGTATATAAAGATAATTTGCCACCACATACATCATCACGATATTGCTTTATATCATCATAGTTTTCCATTTTTTTATTTTCTGGAATTTTGTGATAGTAAAATTCTCTTTTTTTATAAATTTTAGATTGAAATGTATCATCTTCGTATTCAGGATATGTATATTCTTTTTTAATTAATTTATTTAATTTTTCAGAGCTCATATATTAAAATATGATATTAATTTAGAAATAAAATTATGTTTAATTAAAAATTATAATTTATATATAAAAATATATTATGAATTCAGGTGATATACAAACTTATGATTACAATAAAAAAAAGAAAATTGTATATAGAATCCAAAATTTAAAAAAAAGAAAAATTTATATTAAATTATTTAAATTAATTTTAAATGAAAATATAAATTACAGCACAAATAATAACGGAATTTTTATTAATGTCAGTAAAATTCCAATTGATTCATTAAAAAAAATTGATAGTTTTTTAAATCAATATGAAAATGTAAGTTCTAATGTTTCAGATTCTAGTGAATCAATGTCAGAAAGTTCTTTAAATTTAGCATTTTAAATGTAAAGAAATTATTTCCATGACCATTTACCATCGTATTTCATGCCATTCATCTTTAAATATGTATATATTCCTTTAATTAAAAAATTATAATCTGGTTTAGAGTTAAATCTTAAATTATTGCTATAATTAAATAAAAGTAAAATAGGAGAAGGTAAATCATATAAATTAATATTATCACCAAATTCATTTTTTAGTTTTTTAATTGTTAAATTTAATTTACTTTTACTTTTTGTTTTTAAATTTTTCCAGGGTAAATTTTTTAAATATAAATAGATTAATGAATATGACAAACTAATTAAATCATCTCTCCTAGATAATGAATATTTCATATGACAATTAACACTCATATATCTTAATGTTCCACATCTAGAATGATTTTTTTCGAATTCAATATGATTATTATCGGTAATATAATATTTACTTAAACCAAAATCAATAAGTTTAAATTTATTACTTTCTTTATCATAAACAAAATTATCAGGTTTAACATCTTGATGAATAATACCAGTTTTATGTAAATTATTTATTTGTTGAATAATTTGTATAGCTAACATCAAAACATCTTTTTCATTAAAATAAACATCTTTATTAATTTTTAATAATTTTTCACAATTCATGTCATATAATGGCATAACTAAATATGAATATTTTGTTTTTTCGATGTAATCATATTTCTTTGCCATATATTTTTCTTTCATAATTTTGTCATAAATTTGAGATTCTTTTTTATTATATTTAATTTTTTTATCTAGTTTAATAGCTACTTTTTTTGAATCTAATATATCATAACCTTCATATACCGTGCTAAAACCACCCTTCCCAATAATATCTTCTTTGTTAAATTTATATTTATTTAATAATATAGGCATATTGAACATTACTATATATTTAAAAAATTTTGAGTGATTTTTTTTTAACCATATTTTAGTTTATAATTTAAAAAAAAAAAATATAAAATATTAATGGATTTAATAAATGAATTTATTAATAATGGAGATAGTTTAGTTTTAAATAATCTAGAAAAAAATATTTATGAAATGAATAGACATGATAAAGAATATTGGAATTTTTTAATCTTAAACTCAAATATTAAAGAAGATTTAATTATGGAAAATTTAGAAAAAATTGATTTAGAATTATTATTAAAACATCAAATATTGGGCAGAGGTATACTTATGTTAGATGAATTTTGGAATAAAATAAAAGATAATAAATTATTGAATATCTTAATAAAATACCAAAATTTGCATACAGATGTTTTAAATAAAGTAGTTAAAGAAGATATAGATTGGGATATAATATGTAAATATCAAGCTTTAACATTTGAACTTTTAGAAAATAATAAAGATAAAATTAATTGGAATATTATTTCAGAATGTCAATTTATGACTCTAGAATTTATTGCAGAAAATAAAAATAAAATTAATTGGGATGAATTAGGTAAAAATTCTAAAATACAATTTTTATTAAATGATTCATTTTTAGAATTATTTCAAGAATATAATCTATGGTCATCAATAATTTGGTCAAAGAATGTATCCAATGAATATGCTCTGAAAAATTTAGATAAATTAGATAACTCTCAAATATTAGATCTTGTAGAAATTAGAAAATTTTCGCAAGAAGAATTAGAAACTATAACTGAAAAATATAGTAATTTGGAAGGACTTTATGATTCAATTTCTGAAGGACAAGAGCTAAGTTTAGATTTCATATATAAAAATTTTGATAAGCTTGATGTTGAAAATATATGCATGTATCAAAAAGTAGATTATGAATTTATATATAAATATAGAAATGATTTATCTTTAAAAAAGTTAAGTTATAACGAAAATTTAAATGAAGATATAATATTGAAAATATATGAAAAATTAAAGGAATTTAATGATGATTTTGATTGGGATTACATATCAGAATATATTGACTTATCAGAAGATACAATAAAAACTATTAAAGAATTAAATAAATTAAAATTAATTCAAAAAAAATTAACATCTAATGAGTAATTTTAGTAATTAATTTTTTTTTATACTTATAATATCAAAAGAATGAATATAAATGATGTGAATACATCATTCAAATGGAGTTTAACTAAGGATTTTTTTGCAGCTACAGCTGCTGGATTTATTGCAACGCCATTTGTATCAATTATAGATAAAGCAGTTGTTCAATCAACTGCTAATTCAATATCATTAAAAGATAGTTTTAAAAAAGGAGCAACACAATTAATAAAGCCTTTAAAATTTATTAGATCTCCTCAGTTCCTAATGGTTTGGGGAGTTTATTCTGCTACTTATTTAGCAGCAAATTGGTCAGATACCATAACTGAAAAATACAAGTTTAATGAGACAAACAAATCATTCACTAAATTAAGTGCTACTACATCAATTAATATGGCTGCTTGTCTTTTAAAAGATAGAGCATTTGCAATAAAATATGGAATTCAAACAGCACAGGCAATGCCTTTAATTTCTTATAATTTATTCTTAATACGTGATATAATCTCAATTGGTTCTAGTTTTACTTTACCGAAATTAATTGCAGATAAAATTTATGAAAAAACTAATTATAATATAGAATCTCAAGCTCAATTAATATTACCTGGTTTATGTCAGTTTATTAATACTCCTATACATTTGCTTTCGTTAGATTATTACAATCGTTCTAATATTAAATTCAATAATAGAATAAGTTTAATATCTGATTTATATAAAACAACTACTTTTGCAAGAATGTTAAGATTATCGTGGTCTTTTGGCGTTGGTGGTTTAGCAAATACAAAAATTAAAAATTATTTAAATTAATTATTTAAATTAATTATTTAAATTAATTTAAAATGTATTATTTTTTTTAAGTTCTTCAACATCTTGCATTAATTTTATAAAATGATCTTCCATATTTTCAGTTAAATGCTTTTTGTAATTTTTTCTAAGAACTTCTTCATTATCACAATAATTGCATTTAATTTTTTGATAATCGCATTTATTGATATGAGATTTTAATCTACCCGCTTCTATTTTAATATTACATTCTTCATTTGGACAATATACCTCAATTGCTGATAATATATTATATGCAAAACGATTATTTGTTTTTATATCTTTTGGTCGACTAGATTTAGTGCACATTGGACACTCTACATTTCCATATAATGACCCACCTAATTCTTTTATACAATCTGAACAATACATATGACAACATGAAAGTTGCATAGTCTCTTCTGGATATAAAAAGTCTTTACAAACAGCGCATATATAATCTCCATTATTAGAATCTTTTTCATTAACAAACTTTAATTTGATCATTAATAAATTATTTTTTTTTAAATTTTTATGGTTATAATATATATATATATGTCATATAAATCTAAATATTTAAAATATAAAACTAAATATCTTCAATTAAAAGGTGGACAAAATGAATATATTTTACTATTTATAAGTGGCAATCAAAATAAAATAAAAGAAGTATCAAATATATTAGGAGATAAATATCCTTTTTTATTATTAGATATTGATATAGAAGAAATTCAATCAGTATCTGTTGAAAAAGTAGCAAAACAAAAAGCAATTGATTCATATAAAGAATTTCAAAAATATAAAAGTAATTTATTCATTAACGATAAAAAATTTTTAGATTTAGTTAATAATCAAAAAATTATTGTATTTTGTGAAGATACTGGATTAGGATTTGAAAAAATGGGTTCTTATAAAAATGACTTATTTCCAGGAGCTTTAATTAAATTTTATTATGGATCACAAAAAAATGGTCCTAAAGAAAAACAAATAGAAAATGCTAACAAAACTATAATTAGTAATATAGGAGGTTCTTATGCAGAATCTACTACAGCAGTTGGTGTATATATTGATGGTAAACAATTATATTTTTCTGGATCATTTGAAGCAGAAGTTGTAAAAAATACGAATGACTATATACAAACTGAAAAAGGGTGGGATTTTGATCATATTTTAATACCAAAAAAAAATAATTTAAATAAAAAAACAGTTGGGCAACTTTTAACAGATGGTGATATAATAGAAAAACCTAGAGAAATTGCAGTGCAAAAATTTAAAGAATATTTAGATATAAATAAAATTAAAATTTCTAAATTAGAAAATTTTGGTAGTAAAAAGTTAATAATAAATTAATTTAATGGTTATAAAATTTAAAATCTAAATCTTATTATGTCGATAGTAGAAATACTTAAAAAAAATAATCCTGATTACAAACAAGAACTGTTATGGGTTGATTTTAAGAAGAATTTTAATTCATTCAAAGACAAATATAAATTAGATTGTGATTTAGAAGATCAATCAAATATACTAAATGAATTACAACAAAAAAAAAACTATAAATTAATAGAAAAAATTATAGAAAATAATTTAATTTGTTACGCTAAATTAACAATTAAATATAATGATATGTTTAATAAATTACTATGTTATAAACATATGAAAATGTTAAATAAAATTACAAATGAAGTAGATGAAGAATTTACAAAATTAATGGCACAATTAAATTTAATTAATTCAACTGATTAAATAATATATAATTAATCAGTTAATTTATAATATTATTGCCAATACAAATAAGCCCAATAAAAAATATCCTAAATATAAAATATTATTTTCTTTCTTCATATTCATTTGTAAATAAATAATAAAAAATATGGATAAAATAAATTAATAAACTAATAATAAATATATATGATATTTAGATTTGATGAAGTTTATGACTACAAATATTTATTAAAAAATAAACTTCAAAAAATAAATAGAAAATCACAAAGTTATAAAGATTATAAAAAAAATATCCTAAATGCTAAAATTAAATTAACTAAAACTTATGCAAGTAATATAAATGATAAATTTATAAGAAGAATATGTAAAGATAGACTTAATAAAATTATTTTTTATGGAATGAATTCAGATATAAACTATAATGAATTAGCATCTATTATAATTTATAGAAAAACTACTGCTAATTCTAAAAAGATTAGATTTGTCATAATGTTGATTGCTGTGCATCCCGAGGTAAGAAATGTAGGATATGGTAAAATTACATTAAATGAATTTATTAATTTCATTTATAAAAAAAATAAAAAGCTAGAAATTTTTCTTCATTCTCTTGATACTTCATTATATTTCTATTTTAATTTTGGATTTAAAAAAATAAATAAAAATAATTTTATACAGAATTATGAAGGAGTAGAAGATGATGAAGAAGAATTCCATATATTAAAGTATGTAATATAAGGAGGTTATAGTAATACATATATTAAAATAGGTATCATAATAAGCATCAAAGTGAAGATTAGCGAAAAACGGACAAAATCGTCAACAAATCTTTCTGTATCATTATTATGATGATTATTCGGGAGGATTATTCGAGATATCAATATTACCAGCCATATAGTTATGGCTAAAAGGGCACCAAAATCAAAGGTCGAAAAGAAACGTCCAACACCGTCAATAATTCTTTCCGTTGTAGTGGAATAGTTATTTATTTTCTCCATTTTAAATTTAATTGTATAACTATTATTATTTATACAATTTGTAATATCACCTAATAAATAATATTATTTCAATTTTATTTATATAAAATTAAAGTATATATTGAAAATAATTACTCTGTATATTCAGGATGTTCATCCCAATTAATTCCATCAATTATTCTTTCAATGTAAGCTTTACTATAATGATTAGCTGGTAGAATTATTTGACCACTTTCATTAAAAGAATATTGTCTTGGCTCCAATACCCTTTTATAGATTTGACCTTCGATTTTTACAAAAACTTTAATTGACTTTTCCATTGTGAATTTCTATTTTCAATTATTAATTAATAAATATTACTATTTCAATTTTATTTCTATAAAATGGAAATAATAATATTTAAGTACTTATTTATTTAATTTAATAAATGTATAAAGATTTTAAAAAATCAGGAGTTATTCACAAAATTATTCAACAAAGAGTAAAAGATAATCTTGATAATTTTAAGACAGCTTTAGATATTGTTGAATTTATTGAAAGTAATATTAATGAATTGACAAAATATGATTCAACTAATCCATTAAAAGCAGGAGTAGGGTTTCCAGTTGGGATTAGTATTAATGACGTTGCAGCTCATTTTACTCCTTCTAAAGAAAATAATCCAATTATTAACGATGATGATCTTATTAAAATAGATTTTGGAGTTCATATAAATGGGTGTATAAGTGATGGTGCTTTTTCATGGTGTCCTAGTGGTAAATATGATTCTTTAATAAATATAAGTAAAGGAGCAACTGAGTTAGCAATTAAAAATTCGGGTCCAGATGTTATTTTAGGTGATTTAGGTGGATTAATACAAGAATATATTGAGAGTAAAGAAATAGAGATAGATAATAAAATTTTACCTATTAGATCAATCTATGACTTATCTGGACATAATATTGCTCCATATGTTATTCATGTTGATAAAGCGGTTCCAAATATTAAAATTCCATATTATGAAAGAATGAAAGAGAATGAAGTGTTTGCAATTGAAACATTTCCAACAACAGGTAGTGGAAAAATTTTTAATGATAAAGAATGTAATCATTTTATGATTGAATATAAACATAATAGTGTTATACATAAAGCATTGAAAAAAAATATAAAGTTAAAGCATATTTACGACTTAAGAAAAACATTAGCATTTTGTCCAAGATGGATTGATTTTGAAATACCTGATTCATGCTATATTACCAAATATCCAGTTATAAAAACTTCAGATGGTGGGATTGTCGCACAATATGAAAAAACAATTTATATCAAAAGCAATGGTATTGATATAATTAATTAATTATTTTTTTATTCTCTTCAATTCTTTTTAAATAATTTACTCTTTGAATATATTTATCTAATTTCTTAGCGAGCTCAAATCTAGTTTGAGAATTTGTTTCATATTTTAAAATATGTAAAAATACATCTAAAGATTTTTCATACAAATTTATAGCTTCACTATAATAATGATCTTCATCTTTTCTAATTGCATCATTTATCATTAAAATAGCCTCTTTTAATTTATTATCTTTTTCACCTGCTGTTAAAATAGGGTTTAAAATAAATTCTTTTTCTTCTTTTGTTAACTCTATTTTTACATTTTTAGATGCTGTTTGTTTAGTAGCATATCTTTTTATTTTATTTTTATTTTTAACTACAAAAAGTATAGAAGCAATTAATCCAATAAAAATAAATACTATTCCTACTGATAAAGACATTGCATTTCCTGGATTAGTTTCATTTATTTTCTTTGTTTTTTCTATTTTTTCAATGTTTGTTGTTTCTTTAATTTTATTATTTGATATTACCATAAAATTATTACTACATTCACTCTTTAAAGAACATCTATTATTATTGTCACAATATAGACAAGTTCCACAATCCAATGTTGTATTACATTGCATAATTAATGTAATATTACAATTATCTCCTGTATGTCCTTTATAGCAAAAACATGTGCTATCTTGACATACACCTCTTTTATTACAATTATTATATTTTGAACAATTTGATTTAACGTTAACTTTAGTAGAACATGAAAAACCAGTCCAACCTATATCACAATCACAATAAGGTAAGTTATTTTTTGTAATACATTTTCCATTACCAGAACATTTTTTCTTTGTTCCACCATATGATCCAGGGCATTCTGCACAATAGTTATTAATTTTGGTAAACCCATTACTACATTTGTCACATAATAAGCCAGTATATCCTTTATTACATACACATTTACCATTTCCATTTATTGTATCATTACAAATACCATGATTACAATTCCTACATTTATCACAGCCCATACCATAATGATTATTTTTACATTTGTTACAATATAATCCTTTCCAACCTATTTCACAATTACATGAACCATCTCCATAATATCCACTATTACAAATACCATTTTTACATAAACATTTGTCACAATTATCACCCCAGAACTCTGATAAATTATGATTATTTTCACATCTCATACATTTTTTTGAATTATTGAAATAATTTGAAGCACATTTATTACAACTAACTCCAGAATATCCTTCATTACAATTACAAAAAGTTTCATTTGTTGTAGTTATTAAACAAATTCCATTATTTGAACATCTATCTACACATAAATTTAATGATATATTTTTAAAATTAGAAAATTCACACAAGTATCCCGTATAATTATTATTACAAATACACGAACCATCGCCATTTGTAGTTCCTATTCCATCACATATACCATTTTCTGAACATATTTTCCCTTCTGTATTTTTAGGACAACTTTCACATAATCCATATTTATCATTTATTATACTTAATCCTTTTGATTCGTGTAAACAAATATCAGATAAATTTTTTATTTTAACACATACATTATTTTTCGTTTCATAATGTATATCACAACTATCACAATTATATCCAGACCAACCAGTGAAACATGTTCCAGATAAACATTTACCATCTCCATTTATTCCATTATTACATTTTCCATTTATACATAAACATGTATTATTACATTCTTTTCCAAATTTGTCATCTAGGCATTTGTTACAATTTTTTCCATTAAAATAATTGTAACAAATGCAACTTCCATCTCCATACATTGTATCATTACAATATCCATTAATACATGAATCACAATGTGTACAATTATTTCCAAAATAATTTTTATCACATTGATCACAATATTTTCCATACCAACCTTTATTACATAAACATAATCCATTTCCATTATTTGTTCCTGAACCATTACATATTCCATTTCTTCCACATTCAATACATGGGGTGCAAGATTTACCCCAAAATCCTTCATTACATTTTTTTTTGCATATTTCTAAATTACAAATATTTTCCAAAAGATTTGGATAATAAATATGTATTAGCATGCCACTTAAAATACCCATAAAAGCAAAAGCAAAACATATTAGCGATCCCTTAAATATTACCTTTTGTTTTTTATTACTATTTTCATTATTAGCTAACATCATTATATAAATAAAAAATTAATTCTTTAAATTTTATTTATCATTTAAAGAATTTAAAAAATTATCAATAATCAAGATTATGAGTTTATTCAAAAAGTTACCTTCAGAAATTGAAGATATAATATGGAGTTTATATTGGATGGATGTATTTAAATCTTCAGTAATAAAACATTTAAATATAACAAAAGAGAAAGTAATTGATTTAGGTGAAAATGTTACTTTATCTAAAATATTAAATTTTACAAATGAAGCTAAGAAATTAGAGCACTTAAATAAATATAATAATATAATTTTAGAATTGGATAAGGATAATGGAACAAAAAAATTAAGTTTAATTCTTGATAAGAACTTATATTATGCATTTAATATTAATAATTGTTCATATATGCAATATAAGAACCTTAAAAATGTTACAAATTACTTAGTTGTAAAGTCAGGTATTATGAGATACTATGCATATCAAAGTATTCATGTTTAAAATTGAATTAAATAATATTAATAACATTACAATATAAATAATAAAAATGTTAGGAACGTTAAAATTTAGCTCACGAGTTCAATATGGCAGAAATAAAAGAAATGTGCCATATTATTTTTTTGAATCAGATATTTCTAGTAAAGAATATATTGTTGTTGCGTCAAAACAAGGTATGAAATCTAGAGTGGACCATTATTCTAAAATTGAAATTTTAGAAGAAAATATTAACCCTATGAGAGGTGGATTATTAAAATTAATAGGCCCAGTTAATGATTACAATGCAACTAAAAATTATATTTTGGAAAAAAATAGTATCAATAAAAAAAATAATATTATATGTTCATATTCTAAAAATGATAAGGAATGTGATTTACAAGAATTTACTTATTCAATAGATCCAAAAGGTTCTAAAGATATAGATGATGCTTTTTCTTATGATTTTGAAAATAAAATCTTATCAATTCACATTACAGACTTATCTAATTTGGAAATATCTAATTTAGATGAGTTAGTAAGTAGAGCATTTACATTTTATGACAGTGAATTTAATGTAAATCTATTTCCAGAAAATATTAGTGAAAATGAGTTTTCCTTAATTGAAAATGAGGTAAGAAATGTAATTACAATGAATATTAATTTAAATGATGGAAGTCATATATTTACTAAAAATAAAATTAGAGTTTTTAAAAATTTATCTTATGAAGATGCTGATAATTTTCTAATTAATAGTGGTAAATGGATTACTATGAAAAATGACTTGACGTCATATTTTGGAGAAATTAGTGATTCGCATAAATTAATTGAAAAGATGATGATTGAATATAACTCAAAATTCAGCCTATTTTTAGAAAATGTAACAGAATCATATCCAATTCGGATTCATAAAGGTATAAAACAAGATATTTTAGAAGATCTTATGAAATTAGATTTAATTGATGATAATTTAAAAAATAAAATATGTTTTTATGCTGCTGAGTATGTTGATAATAAATTCTCTGAGGAGAAGAATCATAAACATTTAAATTTAGAAAAGTATACTCATGCTACATCTCCATTAAGAAGAGTCATTGACGTAATTAATCAAAAAATTGCATTTAATAATCATAACTTTAATGTAAAAGATATTTGTGATAAAATAAATGAAAGAAATAAATCATTTAAAAAAGCATATAATGACATTAAAATATTAAATTTAATTAATGAAAGTGAGAATGATAACAAGATATTTGATGCTATAATTTTAGGTTTTAATGATTTTAAAATTAAAGTATATATTATTGAATTAGATATTGTTAAATCTATTGATATCTTTAACGGAAAAATACAGAGAATATTTTTTATTAATAATGAAGATAGTAGTGCAATTCGTATCTTTCATAGAACTACTAAACAATCAATAAATTTAAAATTATATCAAAAAATTAAGTTATTATCATTTGTTAAAAAATTTGAATCTAGGTTATATAAAAAACTTAAGTTTTTCATTAAAGAACCTAATTTGATTCATTTATTAGATTAAATTGAAAAAATATTATATTTTAGCTATTAATTTATAAAATAAAAAAATGAAAGCAAGTAGACAAGATTTTAGTGTTAATCAAGAAATTCTAGGAAATCTTTCTAATATTGAGAATTTAGTTATAAAATTAAATTCTCATATTGGAAGTCCTAAATTATCAAGTCAAGTAGTTTTTAGAGCAATATATAAAATATTGGAAAAAGATGTAAAAGCTGCTCTGACAATAATTACTAATTATAAATGTAATTTTAAAAATAAATCTTATCTTGCACTCATGATTAAAATTTATGCGTTAAATAATATGTTTGATGAAGCATTGCAAATTTATAATAGCATCCCAGATAACTCTAAAAAGAAACGATTTATTATTGTGATTTATGACCAACTAGTCAAAATAGATAAAGATAAGGCATTTATTCTACTTTATACTAGAATTTATAAAAACTTTGTTCTTACGGAAGATGATATAAAAAAAATTTATGACGTAAAATATTTTAATGAAATCATGAGTATGCTTTCGGATAATGAAATTATAATTAATGATATTTCTTTTTTTGAAAATAATAGTATGATTACGTCTGTTTTTGATAGTAATTGTGTTAAGATTAGAAATCTGAAAAAGTTTCAATTATCAGAAGTGCAAAAGTATAATCTTAAATGTAATATGTTGGCTAATTACATTACAAAAATATCTAGACCTCATATCGATAAGTTAAATGTTTTCCTTAACACAAATACATATAATATGTTTATCGATGGCAATAATGTATTATTTTTTAGGGACCGAAAAGTTAATATTGATAGTTTTAGGCGCCTTAATATAATTTATAATAAGGTTAAAGATAGATTTACTCCTCTATTTTTTATTCATACAAGACATAGGAAAGCAGTAAATAAATTTGGTATGTTTAGAGACGAAGCAAATTTTATTATTAGTCAACTTCCTATTTATTGGACTCCTTATAAGATGAATGATGATTGGTTCTTTATTTGGTCAGGACTTTCAGTAATGAATAGTTATGTTTTAACGAATGATTTGCTACGTGATCATATTTATAGAATTTCAGAAGAAAGCCTAATATCTAATACTTTGTCAGTTTGGAAAAATAATAGTATTGTAAATTATGAATTAGTTGATAATAATTATAACGTGATTTATCCACTAGAATATTCAGTTAAAGT
>Ga0315315_10000854_pt1 | contig 27044 bp, 25 predicted proteins | sample M140m3416metaG_FD_203699 | JGI IMG/M metagenome (GOLD analysis project Ga0315315, IMG submission 203699) | Ammonia-oxidizing marine archaeal communities from Monterey Bay, California, United States - M1 40m 3416 | ecosystem: Environmental > Aquatic > Marine > Intertidal zone | place: USA... | reverse complement strand
TTCCTTTTGGTTCTTGAGTATGCTTTCAAAAACACATGAAACAACTCTTTCCGTTCCTGTAAAATACAAGAATTACCCTACATATTTAGTTGAGATTAATTCCCCAATTGATTTTATAGAAGCTAGGGTAAAAGCTCCAGGTTTCTCAATTATTTTTTATACTTTTTTTAGCTTTAAAGATTTAACTTTGGATTATGAAGTTGCAAATTCTAAGCCTCTTAAAAATGGCAAGAATTTATTTTGGATTTTAAATTCAAAAAGAGATAAAGTAGCTAATATTTTAGGAAGTTCAATGGAGATATTAGATTTAAGCCCTGAACGTTTAATTGTTCCTTTTGCTAATAAAACAAAAAAAGAAGTGCCTATAAAGTTGTTGCATGGCTTTACATTAAAAAGTGAATATTGGTTGTCATCCGAAATACAGTTAAAACCTGAGAAAATCACGATTTATGGGGATCAAAATGTATTGGATTCATTAACTGAAATTTCTACAGAACTTTTAAAAATTGATAATGTTTTTAAGACTACTAGTATTAAAGTTGATTTGATAATCCCTGAAGGATTGCAAACTAAAGAAACTGAAACAAATGTAACTATAAATGTTGAGCAGTTTATTGAGCAGAAAATGACCCAAAAAGTTAAAGTTAAAAATCTTAAAAAAGGTTATACATTGAAGTTATTTCCTAATGAGATTAGTGCTACTATACGGTTACCTAAGAGCAAGTATAATTTCTTAAAAACGGAGTTTTTAAACAGTACAGTAGATGCATCTGAATTAAATGAAAACACTAAAAGATTAAAAGTGCAGATAAATAATTTGCCGTCTTTTGTGAAACTTGAGCGTCTCTATCCGCAAGAAATTGAGTTTTTGTTAATTAAAAATTAGTTAGAGAACACATACTCTAAAATGTTAGCGCCCATTTGCAATGCTTTTAATCGGATGTACTCACTGTCATTATGGACTTCTGCATCTTCCCAGCCATCACCAATGTCTGATTCAAAAGTATAAATACAAACTAAACGACCATCAACAATTATCCCATAAGCTTTAGCATTACTTGCATCATGCTCATGGATTTTTGGCAAACCATTTGGAAAATCATATTTTCCATGAAAGATAGGGTGATTAGTTGGAAGTTCAACTAAATCAGTTTCAGGAAAAACTTTTCTTATTTCTGCACGGACAAAAGCATCCATTCCGTAATTATCATCTATATGCAGGAAACCGCCTGCTAAAAGGTAAGTACGTAAATTCTCTGCTTCACTGGAATTGAAAACCACATTTCCGTGCCCGGTCATGTGTAAATAAGGGTAATTAAAAATAGCGCTGCTTCCAACTTCTACAGTAGCGGGTTCAGATTTTATGTTAGTACCTATGTTCTCGTTTACAAAAGCAATGAGATTAGGTAGTGCAGTAGGGTTTGCGTACCAATCGCCACCACCATTATATTTAAGTACGGCTATTTCATAGGTGTTTTGGCCAATTAATAGAATTGGAAGTGACATTAATATTAAAAACAATTTTTTCATTCTAGTATTTTAAATTTATAGCATGGACAGCTACAAGCCCTGCTGTTTCAGTTCTTAATCTGGTATTTCCCAGATTTAAAGCTTTATATTGGTTTTGTAAAGCCATTTCAATCTCACTAGAAGAAAAGTCACCTTCAGGACCAATTAGAATTAGTGACTTCTTTTCTATTTTCGCTTTTTTCAATTCAACTCTTTGTGAGTCTTCACAATGTGCAATGTATTTATTCCCTTTAAAATCTTGTTTTAAAAAATCTTTTAAAGGAATTGCTTCATTCAGTTTCGGTAAATGAAATTTTAAGGATTGTTTCATGGCAGAAAGTAAAATTCTGTTACACCTTTCTGTTTTAATTACTTTTCTCTCAGAGTGCTCACAAATAATAGGTGTAATTTCATCTATTCCTATTTCAGTTGCTTTTTCCAAAAAAAATTCATACCTATCCATGTTCTTTGTTGGAGCAATAGCAATGTGTAAATAGTAGTTGTGTTGTTTTGGTTTTTGTTTGCTACTTATTATTTGTAATCTGCAATTTTTAGTGTCAGCTACTATAATTTCTGCTTGGTAAAAACCACCTTTTCCTTCAGTAAAGTTAAGTATGTCCCCCTTTTTTTTTCTTAAAACTTTAGTGGCATGCTTACTTTCCTCCTTGGAAAGAACAATTTCGCTCTTTGGTTTTTCTATAAAGAATAGTTGCATGGGGTAAAGATAATAATTAGTTTTAGTTTTTAATCTGGTATTTAAATACTAAAAATATTTAGACTAATTACCAATTTCAATTTCGCAACTTATAGGGAAATGATCAGAAAGGACTTCTTTGTGCTTTTGGTAATTGCTACTCTTTAGTTCATTGTCATGAAGAATATAATCAATTCTCAAAGCTGGAATTTTCACAAAACTATCTCCAATCCCTTTTCCTGATATGCTAAAAGCATCACTCATATCACCTTTTATTGAGTTGTAAGCATAGGATAGGGGTGTGTCATTAAAATCTCCACAAACTATAATCGGATAAGTACAATCTTGCATGTGTTTTTTTATCATGTCTACTTCTTCTGCTCTATTAAGATAACTACTTTTCATTCTTTTTATAATTCCAATAATTCCTTCTTTTATTTTTTCTTTCTGTGGATTTTGAATAAATGAATAGTCAGTATTTTTAAACCAATTGCTAGCTAGATGTATGTTATATACTCTAATCGTATCATCATTTATTATCATGTCAGAATAGATGCAAGTGTTGTTCATCCGCTCCCCTTTTATGCTTACAGTTTTCTTTTTTATCTGAAGGTATTTACTGTAAATAGCCATATGCCATTGGCTCTTTTTACTTTGTATCCCTATATGCCTGTAAGCATAGTTTAATTCTGGAATTTCGTTTGGACTATAAAACTCTTGTATGCACAAAATATCAGGATTTTCTTTTTTTATAAAACTAAAGATATCTTTTTTCACATTAGGATTTTCTAACCATTCATATCTGTTAAATAGTCTTACGTTATAGGATAATATTTTTGTATTTTTTTTTGATGATGTAGAAACAGGGTTAGTTCCGAAATATGCTCCAATATTTCCTATGCCTAATAAAAGAATAATAAGGTTTGGCCACATAGGTTTTTTAAAACTTATTAGCCAATATATAAAAAATACTAAATTCAGTAAAAATAGAATTGGAAATAATAAGCCAATAAATGAGATAGGCCAAAATATAGTTGGACTTATAAATTGAGATAAATAGGAGAGGATTAGTGTAAATAAACTAAGGGAGTTTATTAAATAAAGTAACTTGTTAGTTAATGATAACCCTTTCATCTATTTTTTACTCGCACTAAATAGTGTTGCTTTTTCTTCTTTACTTAAGCTCTCATATCCTGATTTTGAGATTTTCTCTAAAACCTTATCAATCTCTTTTTGTTGAGCTGCTTTTTCTGAGTTAAAATCATAATCAGTTTTAGCTCTTTTATATACCTTTTTTAGTTTGCTTTTGTTTTTAAAAGTGTTGACTAGCCTTTCAAGGAAGTTAGAAAAACCTGTACTAAAATCATTTCCTCTTTGCAACTGTTTAATGTAGATATATCCGAAAATAGCTCCTCCAATATGTGCTATATGTCCTCCAGTATTTCCTTTAGGAATGCTGATGATATCTAAAGTAATAGTGAATATTGCAATGTGTTTTAATTTTACAAAACCTATAAAAGGAAGTTGAACACTATAATTAGGCGTGTAAGTTGCAATTGCAACAATAATTGCCAACACTGAAGCTGATGCTCCCAAAGCTTGCGCTCCATAAAGATATCCTTGTAAAGAGGGTATATAATTGTATGCGATTATGAAAAGTAATCCTCCACTAATACCTCCTAGAATATAAGTGCTCAAAAGTTGTTTTGGATGTAAGTATTGTAAAAAAATTTTTCCGCCAAAATGTAGCCACAACATATTTAATAAAAGGTGGATAAACCCATTATGTAAAAACATATAAGTAATGAAAGCCCATGGCTGCCTGAGAAGTCTGCTATTTTCTGCTGGTAAGTAAAGTTTGTTTAGTAATGGGGAAATATCAAATTGAAACATAAATGATAAAACTGCTAGAATACTGAATAATAAAAACACCCCTATATTAATATAGATGATTTTATTTAAGATATTACCCTTATTAAATTCGTGTTTTAAATTATTTAAAATATTATCCATTAATAAAATTGTGTGTGGTTCTTTTGCCAATATTTAAGCAGTAAAAATCCAAATAACATCCCACCTAAGTGTGCAAAATGAGCAACATTGTCAGCTGGATTATTGCTTAATCCTAAATATAGTTCTAATGCTCCATAAATTATTACAAAATATTTTGCTTTTATAGGAATAGCAAAGTAAATATATAAGAGTGTATTAGGGAACAACATCCCAAATGCTAATAAAATACCAAACACAGCTCCTGATGCACCAACAGTTGGAGTGTTAATTAATAGATTTAATTTTCCCATTAAAGCATTAGTGTAGTTTTGATTACCTTCCAAAATACTTTTTCCGTTTTCTAATAAAATATTTAAATTGGTAGGATTGATTTGTGATTGTAAACTTATTATTTCATATTGACTAACTCCTAAGTGAAGTGCAGCAGCTCCTAGCGCTGTTATCATGTAATAAATAAGAAATCGTTTAGCTCCCCATATATTTTCCAGAGTTTTACCGAACATCCAAATGGCAAACATATTAAAGAATAAATGAGTAAAATCACCGTGCATAAAGAAATGCGTAATCAATTGATGAGGCATAAAATCTTCTGATTGAAACTGATGTAAACCTAAAAGCTGTCTAAGGTCAATACCATAACTTTCTAAAGAAATAGTTGCAAGGTATAATAGTCCATTTATAATTAATAGGTTCTTAATTATTTCTGGTAATTCTCTAAATGATGTTGGTCTGTACATGTTAAAAGTATTTTTTTAGATCAGCCGTTTTTAAATTGATCATTGTAAGTTTCCCACTTGGGCATACGCTTGGTGTATCGCATTTTAGCAATTCATTTTTTAATCCATTCATTTCTTCAGAGCTTAACTTTTTTACTTCATTAATAGCAAGAGAAGAAGCAAGTGAAATTGCTAAAGTATTTTGTTGTTCAGTTAGTAAATCTTCTAAATTTTTATGTTGTTCAATTAAATTTTCAATTACAAATTGCAAGTTTTCCTCTTGGCATTCTGGAGGAATTCCGTTTATTGACATGTAGTTTTTTTTTACCTCAAAATTAAATCCAACTTTCTTTAGTTCATCAGTCATATTGCTAATTATTTCAATTTCTGATTTATTCAATTCAATTTCTTTGGGAAATAATAATTGTTGAGATTGTCCTTTGTTGCTATTTAAAACCTTTTTGAAATATTCGAATAGGATTCTTTTATGTGCTCTTCTTTGGTGGATTAAAAGCAATCCATTTTCATTTGGTACAGCTATAAAGTGGTTTCCTATCTGTTGAAAATCAGTATTTTCAACTTCTGGAACAAAATCTTCTTCAAAAGCAGGAGTTTTCCATTTTTCTAATGCTTTTACCTCTGTTTGTTTTGGTTGTTTTTCGCTTTGATTTTCGAAGGGGTTGTAAGATGAATCAACTTTAATTGTTGGTTCTTTTATTATAGTTTTTTTATCTTGTTTATGCCCTATGTTAAAAGAAATTTCTTGAGAAAAATCAAGAGTTGGAGCAATATTGTAAGCGCCTAATGATCTTTTTACGCAAGATCTAATAATTGCATAAATTACTTGTTCATCTTCAAACTTTATTTCCGTTTTTGTAGGGTGAATATTAATATCAATTAGCTTTGGGTCAATATACAAATTAATAAAATAAGATGGGAAGTAATTATGTGGAATCAATTCTGTAAATGCCTTACTTACAGCATGATTTAAATAGTTGCTTTTTATGAAGCGACCATTTACGAAAAAGTATTGTTCACCTCTTGTTCTTTTTGCAGCCTCTGGTTTTCCTACAAACCCATCAATTTTAACAACAGTAGTTTCTTCTTCTATAGGAACTAAGTTTTTATTTTTTTTACCACCAATTATGTTTACAATTCTTTTTCTGAAATTACTTTTTGGCAAATGAAAAACCTCAATATTATTATGAAATAATTGCATTTTTACTTGAGAATTTGCAAGAGCAACTCTTGTAAATTCTTCAGTAATATGTCGCAGCTCAACTTTATCAGATTTTAAGAAATTTCTCCTTGCAGGAACATTATAAAAAAGGTTTTTAACTTTTATTGAAGTTCCATTAGCTGTTCCACAATCCTCATGTGTTTTTATTTTACTTCCTTCAATTATTAAATGAGTTCCAATTTCATTAGATGTTAATTTTGTTTTTACTTCAACATGTGCAATAGCCGCAATTGATGCCATTGCTTCTCCTCTAAATCCCATAGTTTGTATTTCAAATAAATCATTTGCAGATTTAATTTTTGATGTTGCATGGCGTTCAAAACACATTTTCACATCTGTTTTGCTCATTCCACATCCATTATCTACTACTTGCAAGAGTGTTTTTCCTGCATCTTTTACGAATAATTTTATTTCAGATCCTCCTGCATCCAATGCGTTTTCTAACATTTCTTTTACTGCTGATGCTGGTCTTTGAATTACTTCTCCGGCTGCAATTTGATTAGCTACATGGTCTGGTAATAATTGAATGATATCCAATGTAAAATCTGGCTTAATTAATGATATATTTGTATGCAAGCAAAGATAAAATAATAATCAAAAATAGAATTCTTCCTCCTCTTACTTTTCGTAATGGATGCTTAAGTTTTTTTCTTTTGAATTTTAGAGGAGATTTCCTATCTTTTTTTAGTTGTTTAATACGCTCCTTTTTTTCATCATAATACCTTGGTTTAAAGAAAAATCTTTTATTATTTTCTGTTTTAATAAATGATGGAAGTTTTGGTGCTTGCATATTTACAAAAGTATTAAATATTTTAGTTGATAAGTAATGATTTTACTTTTGTTAATTCTTTTTGATTTAAACTACAATTTCTAATTTTACGGTTATGAGAAAAATTAACATTTTAATATTTTTTATTCTGTTTTTTATGATTAATATTTCCAATATTAATGCACAAAGTAAAGCTGTTTTCTTAACTGATTCAACTTCTTGGGCTGATAGCGTTTTGCTTACTTTATCAGAAGAAGAAAGGATTGCACAGTTGTTTGTAGTTACTGCTTACTCTAATCAAGGAGATGCACATATACAACAAATTACTGATTTGATTGAACATTATAAAGTTGGTGGTTTGATGTTTTTGCAAGGTGGTCCTGTAAGGCAAGCAAAGTTGACTAATTATTATCAGTCAATATCTAAAACTCCTTTAATGATCGCTATAGATGCAGAGTGGGGAGTAGCTATGCGATTGGATTCTTCATTGAGTTTTCCTTGGCCAATGACTTTAGGTGCTATTGAAGATACTAACTTGATCTACCAAATGGGAGAAGAAGTCGCACGTCAATGCAAGCTTATAGGCACTCATATTAATTTTGCTCCTGTTGTTGATGTTAATTCAAACCCTGAAAATCCAATTATTAATAACCGTTCCTTTGGTGAGAATCCTGAAAAAGTTGGGCAGATGGGGGTGGCTTACATGAAAGGAATGCAAGATAATAAGGTTTTAGCTTGTGCAAAACATTTTCCTGGACATGGTGATACAGATACTGATTCTCATAAAACATTACCTAAAGTAAATCACCTTAAGTATCGTTTAGATGAAGTGGAATTAGTTCCTTTTAAAAAGTTAATTAATAATGGGATTGGTTCAATTATGATTGCTCATTTGCATATTCCTGTATTGGACGAAACTAAGAATTTAGCTGTATCTCTTTCTCCTAAAGTAGTGGATGGATTGCTAAAAACTGAAATGGGATTTACTGGTTTGGCAATTACTGATGGTTTAAATATGAAGGGAGTAAGTGATTTTTATGAACCAGCAATAGTTAATGTAAAAGCTTTGCTTGCAGGTAATGATGTATTGCTTTATCCATTGGATGTTCCAAAAGCAATTGAAGAAATTAAAAAAGCAATTACTAAAAAACAAATTACTCAAAAAGAGATTGATGCAAGATGCTTGAAGATTTTAAAAGCAAAAGAATGGATGGGTCTAGATAATTATTCTCCTGTAAATTTGGAAAAAGTTGCAGATGAAATTATTACAAATGAAACCACACTATTAAATAAAAAATTGGTAAAATCTTCATTAACTTTGTTGCAGAATTATGATGATTTATTGCCATTAAAAAGATTAGACTCATTGCGAATTGCTTCTGTTTCTATTGGTGAAAGTGGTGCTGATTTTCAGTCTATGTTGTCTAATTATGCCCCAATTACTCACTTTACAATTTCTGAGAAAGCAACTACTTCTGAACAGGCTATTTTATTAAATAAATTAGCTGCATTTAATCTAGTTATTGCTAGCGTGCATAAATCAAATGCAAATCCCTGGAAGTCATATAAGATTGATAAGAAAACGGATGTTTTTTTACAATCTATTGCTTTGCAATCTAAAGTTGTGGTTTCTGTTTTTGCAAATCCTTATAGTTTAAATTCTTTTTTGTTTATTAAAAATTTTGATGCGATTTTACTTAGTTATCAAAATAGTAAAGTAGCACAAGAGCAGAGTGCACAAGCCATTTTTGGTGGTATTGGAGTGAGCGGTAAAATACCAGTTACATCTAATCATTATGAAATAAATTCAGGTTTAAAAACTGAACCTATTAGAATGAAATATGTGTCTCCTCAAGAAATAAATTTCAGATCAGATTTGCTTTATAAAATTGATAGTATTGCTGAAAATGCAATTGCTGAAAAAGCTACACCAGGTTGTCAGGTGTTAATCGCAAAAGATGGGGATATTTTCTTTAATAAATCTTACGGTTATCATACTTATGATAAAAAAATGGTTGTAAGAAATTCTGATATTTATGATTTAGCATCAATTACAAAAATTGGAGCAACTGTACCGATTTTGATGCAAATGGTTGATGATGGTAATCTTGATTTAGATAAAAAAATAGGAGTTTACATTCCACTTGATAGCTCTGATAAAGAGGATTTAATTATTCGAGAAATTTTATCACATCAGTCTAGACTTTACCCTTGGTTTCCGTTTTACAAACAAACTTTACAAAAGGACAGTGTTTCCGGTGTTATGAGTTTAAGAGATACTTTGTATAGTAAATTTGAATCTGAAGATTACCCTATAAAAGTTGCTGAAGAAATTTATCTACACGCCCAATTTTCTGATACCATTCTACAGCAAATAATAGAATCAGAATTATTAGAAAATAAAGATTATCGCTATTCTGATTTAGGGTACTACTTTTTTAAGATTTTGATTGAGTCAAAATATAAAAAGCAACTTAATAATATTGTTGAGGAACAATTCTATAAAGGGCTAGGAATGGAAAATTTAGGATATCTTCCTTTGGGTAGAATTAAACCAAATAGAATTATTCCAACTGAATTTGATTATGAGTTTAGAAGCCAGCTTTTAAAAGGCAATGTGCATGATATGGGATCGGCTATGCAGGGTGGTGTTAGTGGTCATGCTGGGCTTTTCTCTAATGCTAATGATTTAGCAAAATTGATGCAAATGTATTTGCAGAATGGGGAGTATGCAGATGAACAGTATTTATCAAAAGAAGTGGTAAATGAATTTACGAAATGTCAATTTCCTAATAATGATAATAGGAGAGGAGCTGGATTTGACAAACCAGTTTTAGAAGGAGATGAAGGTGGTGCAACTTGCCAATGCGTTTCATTATCAAGCTTTGGTCATAGTGGTTTTACTGGAACTCTGGCTTGGGCTGACCCATCAACTGATATAGTTTATATATTTTTATCCAATAGAATTCATCCTGATGCAAATAATAAGAAGTTATTGAATATGGATGTGAGAACTGAAATTATGCAAGTAATTTATGATAGTTTAAATGAATAAGAAACTTAAAATAGGTATTGTTTGTTACCCAACTTATGGAGGTAGTGGTGTAGTGGCGACCGAACTTGGAATTGCACTTGCTGAAAAAGGGCATGAGATACATTTTATTTCTTACGATCAACCATTTAGACTTGATATCTTTTCAGAAAAAATTTATTATCATGAAGTAAGTGTCCCTGATTACCCTCTTTTTGAATACGCACCTTATGAGCTTAATTTGACTTCAAAATTAGTAGATGTAGCTTTACATGAAAAGTTAAATATCATGCATGTTCATTATGCAATTCCTCATGCTAGTGCGGCAGTTAATGCTAAGCAAATTTTAGCAACTTATGGTGTTGATATTCCAATTGTGACTACTTTACACGGAACTGACATCACTCTTTTGGGTAAGGATAAATCGTTTAAACCGGTTATTGAATATGCGATAAATATGTCTGATACTGTAACTGCTGTTTCTGAGGATTTAAAAAGAGAAACTTTAGAGCATTTTAATATTAAAAATGAGATAAAGGCTATTCCTAATTTTATTGACATGAGTTTATATCAGCAGCAAGATTATATGAAATTAAGAAACCGATTTGGAAAAAAGGAAGAGTTTATTTTAATGCATATTTCTAATTTTAGAAAAGTAAAAAGAGTAGAAGATGTTATCAAGATTTTTTATAAAGTTCAGAAAGAAGTTCCAGCAAAATTATTAATGATTGGGGACGGCCCTGAGCGCTTAAAGGCAGAGCAATTGTGCCGCAAATTAGGTGTTTGTGATAAAGTGAAATTTCTAGGAAAGTTGAAGGTAATTGAAAAAATGCTCTCCATTGCAGACATTTTTATTTTGCCTTCTGAAACAGAAAGTTTTGGTTTGGTTGCTTTGGAAGCTATGGCTAGTAAAGTAGCTGTAATTTCGACTAATACTGGTGGGCTTACTGAAGTAAATATTGATGGAAAAACAGGTTTTTTATCAGAATTAGGTGATGTGAACAAAATGGCAACGGATACTTTAAATTTACTGAAAGATAATGAAAAACTAAAAGCATTTAAAGAAAATGCTTTAGCACATGCGTCTGCTTTTTCTTTGCCAAATATTTTACCAAAGTATGAAGCTATTTATCAGCAGCTTACTTACAAAATGAAATCATGAAAAAAATAGGATTAACTGGAGGGATTGGAGTAGGTAAAACTTTTGTTGCTAAGTTGTTGCATCAAATGGGTATTCCTGTTTTTAATGCAGATGTTGAGGCAAAAAAATGCATGCATTCTGATTCAGATTTAATTAAGAAAATTGAATTAATTTTTGGCAATCTTATTTATATTGATGGAGAAATACAAAAAAAAAAATTAGCAAATATTATTTTTTCTGATATTAAAAAACTTAATGAGTTAAATGCGCTAGTTCATCCTGTTGTAAAGCAAAGTTTTTTAGATTGGTGTGAAAAGCAAGAGTCTGAAATAGTTGTAAAAGAAGCAGCTATTTTGTTTGAAAGCAATTCACATATAGGACTTGATGATGTAATCTGTGTAACTGCTCCTGAAAATTTAAGAATACAAAGAGTGCAACAAAGAGATAATATTTCAATTAATCAGGTTAGAAGTAGAATTGATAGCCAAATGAAACAATTAGAAAAAGAAAAATTATCTGATTATATAATTGTAAATGATGGGGTTGAATTAATATTACCTCAAGTTATTAAAATTCTCAGCCAAATAAGCTAGTATCTCCTTTTCCTTTACGAATAACTTTAGGGTAATTTTCAGTACAGTCAATAATAGTTGAATGTGTACTATCTCCAAAACCTGCTGATATAACTATATCTACTCTGTTTTCAAAATATTCATGAATTAAATCAGGGTCTGTGCTGTATTCAACTAATATATCATCATCTTTTACTGATGTTGTAACTATTGGATTTCCTAGCTCTTTTACTATTTCTCTAGGAATATTATTGTCAGGTATTCTTATTCCAATTTCTTTTTTCTTGTTTTTAAATAGCTTTGGGATCCTGCTATTTGCATTCAAAATATAAGTATAAGGTCCTGGTAAAGTTTTTTTCATCAATTTATAAATTGGTGTTTCCAAGTGTTTCGTAAAATCAGCAATATGGCTTAAATCATAGCATATAAATGCAAGGTTATGTTTTTTAATATCTATACCTTTTAATCGGCATAGTTTTTCCATTGCTTTTTTATTATTTACATCACAACCAAATCCATAAACAGTATCAGTTGGGTAAATAATTACACCTCCACCTTTTAGGCATTCCACAACTTTTTTTATTTTCCTTGGGTCTGGGTTATGAGGATGAATTCTTAAGATCATTAGTTAAAAAAGATATAGAATGATTAAGTATAAAATAACTAAATCCAGGAAAAGTAATAAACCAAATAAAGTAGGGTTTGCATCATAAAGAGCTTTTAATTTTTCCCAAAAATTATTCATTTATTTACGCAATTTTAATAAATTGTAAGACAGGTAAATTGGAATAATAGTTCCGATAAAACTTACCCAAATTGGTAATTCCCATTCTTTTACTATTAATTCCCATGCAAAAAATATTCTGATAAGGTGAGCAATTCCCGCTAAAAATAATACAATTGCTGCCGCTGTAATGATTTTGTTTTTTTTCATAATTTAGTATACTTCTATTTGTTGCTAAAATTACTATTTTAATTCTAAAACAATAATATTTTCTACATGATGTGTTTGTGGAAACATATCTATTGGCTGTATATGAGTAACTTTATAGAGTTCGTTCATTAGAGATAAATCTCTAGCTTGTGTTGCAGAGTTACAACTTACATATATAATGCGTTTTGCTCCAATTTTTAGTATTTGTTCGACTACTTTTTTGTGCATTCCGTCTCTTGGAGGGTCAGTAATGATTACATCTGGTTTTCCATTTTTTGAAATAAATTCATCTGTAAAAATCTCTTTCATATCTCCAGTATAGAAAGTGCAGTTGTCAATATTGTTGCATTCTGCATTTAAGTAAGCTGATTTTATTCCTTCTTCTACCGAATCAATTCCAATAACTTTTTTAGCAGAAGTAGCAACATATTGTGCTATGGTACCTGTCCCTGTGTAAAGGTCATAAACTAAATCATCAGAAGTAATATTTGCAAGTTCTTTTGTTTTGCGGTACAATACTTTTGCTTGTTCGCTGTTGGTTTGGAAAAAGGATTTAGCTCCAATCTTAAAATGCAGTCCGTCCATTTCTTCCATAATATGATCCTCTCCGTTATAGCAAATTATTTCTTGGTCATATATTGTATTGTTTGCTTTTTGGTTGATGATATACAATAAAGAAGTAATTTCAGGAAAAGTAATTTTAATATGCTCCATAATTAAATTGATATTCTTTTTATTGTTTTCGTAAAACTGAACTAAAACCATTAAATCGTTTGTGGTGGAAGTGCGAATCATCAGGTTTCTTAATAGACCATGATGATTACGAATATCAAAATAAGTTAGATTATTTTTATCAGCAAAATTTTTTACTGATAGCCTGATTGCGTTTGAGGGTTCTTGTTGTAAATAGCAATTATTCAGATTTATTACTTTATCAAACATTCCAGGCACATGAAACCCACATGCATCTTTATCTTCTATATCTTTTCCTGATTGTATTTCTTGAATGGTAAGCCACCTTTTATTAGAGAAGGTGTATTCTATTTTATTTCTGTAAAAGTACTCATTTTTGCTGCCAATTATTTCTTCGTAAGGAGGTAGATCAATACCTCCAATTCTTTTTAGATTGTTAAGTATTTCATTTTGTTTAAAGCTAAGTTGAGATTCATATTTCATGTTTTGCCATTTACAACCTCCGCAAGTTCCGAAATGCTCGCATTTTGGTTCTGTTCTTTTTTCAGAATAAGTATGTATTTTTTCAATTCTGGCTTCCCAATATTTCTTTCTCCTTTTAAAAACAGTAATATCACATATGTCTCCAGGAACTCCACCTTTTATAAATATAGCCCTTCCATCATGTCTTGCTACTGATTTTCCTTTACTTGCTGTGTCAATAATTTCAATATTTTCTATTAAAATTGGTTGCCTTCTATTTTTCCCCATTCTGCAAAAATAAATTATATTAGTAAAAAAGGGTCAATATTACATAAACATCAATTTCTATAATTTTTTTTAGAAGTTGCTAACTTTTTTTAAAAGGAGTAAGATATAAAATAAATAAATTGGAAAAAAAGTATAGTTTTACACATATTAACTAATTGATTTATAAATATTTATAATAATTTTAATTATAGTTTTCATTATCCGTATTTATACTGATTGCTTTTCTGCGTTTTGGGTTGTATCATTGTAGTATGATTTTTAAGATAATTATGGTTTTGGGTGTTGTTTCAATATTTTTGCCCCTAATGTCTGAAAATAGCAACTCTAATGGCTAAGAAAGAGGTTTCGTATTTATTTTTATTGATTATAATAATAACTTTTGCCCTTACAGTAGTCATTATAATGTAGACTTTTCGTTTCACTTAATTTAATTGTTAAGTGGGGTTTTTAGGGGGTGGTTTCTTACTTGTTTCCATCCCCTTTTTAAAAATAATTTTCGTTTCACTTAGTTAATAAAAGTGAGGTTTTTTGACTTGGGAGGTTATTTTCTACCTCTTTATTTATTTTTCAGCTTTTTCCAATTTCTATCTATATATTTGCACTTTAATTATTAAAATAATATAAATGAGTAAGTCAAAAAAATATATAGAATTAGAAGATAAATATGGAGCGCATAATTATCACCCTTTACCTGTAGTTTTGGCTAAAGGAGAAGGGGTTTTTTTATGGGATGTTGAGGGGAGAAGATATTATGATTTTCTGTCATCTTATTCAGCAGTAAATCAGGGCCATTGTCATCATAAAATTGTGGATGCACTTAAACAACAAGCGGATGTTTTAACTTTAACTTCTCGTGCTTTCTATAATGATACACTAGGAGATTACGAGAAGTATATAACCAACTATTTTGGTTATAATAAGGTGCTACCTATGAATACTGGTGCAGAGGCTGTAGAAACTGCACTTAAATTGTGTAGAAAATGGAGTTATCAACAAAAGGGTTTAGAACCTGATAAAGCAAAAATTATCGTTTGCGATGGAAACTTTCATGGTCGTACAACTACAATTATCTCTTTTAGTAATGACCCAGATGCTAGAAAAGAATTCGGCCCATATACTCCAGGATTTATAAATATACCTTATAATGATTTGGATGCTTTAAAAGAAGTGTTAAAAGATGAGACCATTGCAGGATTTATGGTAGAACCTATTCAAGGTGAGGCAGGTGTATTTGTTGCTGATGAAGGATATTTAAAAGGTGCATTTAACTTATGTAAGAAGGCTGGAGTATTGTTTATAGCTGATGAGATTCAAACAGGAATTGCCCGAACTGGTAAACTTTTGGCAGTAGATCATGAGGAGGTAAAGCCAGACATCCTTATTTTAGGAAAAGCAATTTCAGGAGGTGTATTTCCAGTTTCAGCAGTGTTAGCAGATGATAAGGTTATGATGTGCATAAAGCCAGGAGAACATGGTTCTACTTTTGGCGGAAATCCGCTTGCAAACAAAGTAGCTATTGCTGCATTGGAAGTAGTAAAAGAAGAAAAACTTGCAGAAAATGCAGAACGATTAGGTAAAATATTAAGACATGAGTTAGAAAAATTTGAAAATGATATGATTACTTTAGTTAGGGGTAAAGGTTTATTAAATGCAATTGTAATTAAGCCTAAAAACGGAAAAGAAGCTTGGGATGTTTGTTTGAAATTAAGAGATAATGGTCTGCTTGCAAAACCAACGCATGGAGATATTATTCGTTTTGCTCCACCTTTAGTAATTACAGAAGAGCAATTAATGGAGTGTATTGCTATTATTAAAAAAACTATTTCATCATTCTAAATGGAAATTAAAAAGCTATTAAGAGTTAATTTTCTTCAAGAGTATGTTGTCGTTTTTAAAGAAGATGGATTTAAAGGTGTTTTAAGAAAAGGAGCTCGAAATATTTTATTTTTTTATATTTTATCTGATAATAGATGTAATATTATATATTCTTATTATTTATCTCGTAGGGAAAGGTTTTGTCTTGTAAAAAAATGAAGGTAAAATTAGTTTGGAATTTTAGTGGACAAGGTTCATTGAGAACTGCTGAACATCATCTAATTCATTTGAAAGAATACTGTAAAACTGAAAAAATTTATGTTTTTGAATTTGGGACTGAAAAAAAGAATCAGTTTTCATCTTGTTCTTATATGATTGTAACGGATGATTTGGTAAATAAGCTTAAAGGAAGTTTAAAGCCACATCAAGGATTTAAAATTTAATGGATACAAAACCTTTAGTTAAGTCTAGTTTTTCTTTTCTATATGGATATTCTTCAGTAAATAGAAGTGGTAATCAATATATTTAATGATGGGTTTAGGCTTCACTGAAATGTGTAATTTAGCAGGTGTAATAAAATGATATAATTTAAAAGATGCTTCACAGTAAAATAACTAATAGCCGTTTTAAAGTTTTAACATTAGGTGTAATTATTTGGGTATTTGTGCTTTTCTTTATTTGAAGTATGTTAAATTTGATTAAGGTGTTGTGCTATAACATCAGTTTGGAAAAGGAGTACTTTGAACGGAATATTAATGGGAGGTTTGCTAGCTGAACCTTTTTGAGATTTTATGAAATAATAATTAAAATAAAAAAATATGTCAATTAAAGAATTAATTAATAATCCAGAAGTAACTATAGTAGATGTTAGGACTCCTGGTGAATTTATGGCAGAAAATGTTGCTGGTTCTATCAATATCCCTTTAGACGAGATGATGGAAAGAGAAGATGAATTAAAAGCTCTTCAGCCAATGGTTATGTGTTGTGCTTCTGGCAATAGAAGTGGACAAGCGGTAGCTTATTTATCTGCAAATGGTTTTGATGCAGTATATAATGGTGGTGGTTGGGCAGATGTATCTGCTTTAAAAGCTTAATATAAATTATTTAATAAGTTAGTTAATTTAAAAACAGTTAATTATCGCATATCTTTTGTTTATGTTATGTAGGTTTTGTTACAGTTTAGTAAAATTAGAGTATGTTAATTTGCACTATAAATAATTTAATAAAAAGAAAATGAATTTACAAGATTTAATTCATGACCGTCAATTAACAATTATTGATACAAGAACTTCAGGGAAGTTTTTAGTTGGTAATTTAGCTATTTTAGTTAACATCCTGATAATTGAAGTAGTTGTAAGAATTAAAAATTTAAAAACTCTACATCCTATGGTTATTTGTTGTTTTTTGGGCATTAAAAGTGGTCAGGCGGTATCTTATATTTCTTCAAATTTTTTTGAAGAGGTTTATAATGGTTATTGTTGGTAATTGCTTAATTGATAAAAGATTTAGTAAAATGGATACGCTTAATTTATATGGATTATTTGGTGCACTATTTATAGGAACTGTACTGGGATTAACAGGCGGTGGAGGGTCTATATTAACGGTGCCAGTATTAGTATATTTACTAACTGTAAATCCAGTTACGGCTACTGCATACTCTTTATTTATTGTAGGTAGTACAGCTTTAGTTGGTGCGATAAGAAATGCACAAAAAGGCATGATTGAATATAAAGTAGGAATAGTTTTTGCTATACCTTCTTTTATTTCAGTATTTTTAACAAGAAAAATAATTGTGCCTGCAATTCCTAAAGTAATATTTACTTTGGATAGTTTTATCCTAACAAAGGATATGTTAGTGATGATTTTCTTTGCAGTGATCATGTTAGCAGCAGCTATTAGTATGATAAGAGGGCGTAAAGAGGTAGTATTAAAAAAAGAGCTACAGTTTATTTATCCTTTAATTATTGTTGAAGGTTTAGTTGTAGGTGTTTTAACTGGTTTAGTTGGAGCTGGCGGAGGTTTTTTAATTATTCCAGCATTAGTATTATTTGCTAACTTACCAATGAAAAAGGCAGTAGCTACATCATTAATGATTATTGCAATAAAATCATTAATCGGATTTTTAGGAGATATAGGTAATATTGAAATTGCTTGGGGTTTTCTTCTTACTTTTGCAGTAATTTCAATGATAGGAATTGTTTTAGGTATTTACTTAAATAATTTTATTGATGGAAAAAAATTAAAAAAAGGATTTGGCTGGTTTGTGTTAGCAATGGCAATATATATATTATTAAAAGAATTTATTTAAAATGAAAGTAGAACAAATTTATACAACCTGTTTATCGCAAGGGTCTTATTATATTGAAAGTAATGGTGATGCTGTTGTTATTGACCCTTTGCGTGAGGTAGGAACTTATATTTCTATGGCAGCTGAAAGTGGAGCAAAAATTAAATATGTTTTTGAAACACATTTTCATGCTGATTTTGTAAGTGGTCATTTAACATTAGCTCAGCAAACAGGAGCAAAAATTGTATTTGGACCAACTGCTACACCTAATTTTAATTGCTTAGTTGCAGAAGATAATCAAGAATTTAAGGTAGGAGATGTAATTATAAAATTACTACATACTCCTGGACATACTATGGAAAGTTCTTCCTATTTACTTATTGATGAAAATGGAAAAGAGGTTTCCTTGTTTTCAGGTGATACTTTGTTTCTAGGGGACGTAGGCAGGCCTGATTTAGCACAGAAATCTGATTTAACTAAAGAGGACTTAGCTGGAATGTTGTTTGATAGTTTAAGGAATAGAATTATGATTTTAGCAGATGAAGTAATTGTGTATCCTGGGCATGGTGCTGGGTCAGCTTGCGGGAAAAATATGAGCAAGGAAACAATTGGTACAATTGGATATGAAAAAGAAAATAATTATGCTTTGCGTGCAGATATGACTAAGCAAGAATTTATAGAAGAAGTAACAGAAGGAATCTTACCTCCACCTGCTTATTTCCCTGAAAATGTCACGTTAAACAAAATAGGTTATAAGCCTGAAAATGAAAGTATTGATAAAGCAAATATTGCCTTGTCAATTGAGGAATTTAAAATAAAATCAAAACAAGAAGATGTTATTATTTTAGATGTAAGAAGTGCTGCTGATTTTGTACAAGGTTTTATTCCAAACTCCATTTTTATTGGGATTGATGGTGGTTTTGCTCCTTGGGTTGGAACAATTATTAAACAAGTAGAAACGCCAATTTTGTTAGTATGTGATAAAGCTAGATTAGAAGAGGTTGCTACTCGTTTATCTCGTGTAGGTTTTGATAATATATTGGGGCATCTAAATGGTGGGATTCAAGTATGGGAACAAGATGATTTAGCAACTATATCATCTATATCAGCTAATACTTTTGATAAAATTTATCAGGCAGATAATGTTATTGATATTATTGATGTAAGAAAAGAAGCTGAATATAAAAACAGACATATTCTCTCTGCTGTATTGAACCCTCTAAGTGATTTGCATAATGATAAACTAAGTTCTACTGCTGAAAACTTTGTGCATTGTGCTGGAGGCTATCGTTCAGTTATTGCTTGTTCACTCTTTAAAAGACAGGGAATTCATAACGTTACTAATATTGAGGGAGGTTTTGATGCAATTAAAAAAACTGAACTTCCATTATCTAGAGAAGTATGTTCTTCAACTTTATAAAATGAGTAAAAAACATTGGGACAATATTTATGCTACCAAGCACATGAAAGAGGTATCTTGGTTTCAGGAAATGCCACAGACTTCTCTAGAATTAATAGAATCATTAAGATTAAAAAAAGATGCATCTATTATTGATATTGGAGGAGGAGATGGTTTTTTGGTTGACCATTTGCTTAAGTTAGGATATATCAATATAACTGTGTTGGATATTTCAAAGAATGCAATTAATAGAGTAAAAGAAAGGCTTGGACAAGATTCAAATAAAGTAAAGTGGATTGTTTCTGATATAACTGAATTTGAGCCAATAGATAAATATGATATTTGGCATGATAGAGCAGTATTTCATTTTCTAACAACTGATAAAAATAAAAATAACTATAAAAAATTAGTGGATTATGCTATTTATGGTTATATGTTATTAGCTACCTTCTCGGATGATGGTCCAAATAAATGTAGTGGTTTGGAAATATGTAAATATTCTGAATTAGAATTGAAAAGTCAATTTAAAGACTCTTTTACTGTTGTAGATTCTTTTAAGAAAGATCATGTTACTCCCTTTAATACTACTCAAAGTTTTACTATTTCACTATTTAAAAGAAATTAAATTGATGAAATTTAAAAGCAAAATATTTTGAAGTGTTTAAATTCCAGTATCTTTGCGATTCATATGAAATTGATTATTAAAAATATCATCTTTATAGCTATGGCAATCTTTACTATGCTATTGTCAATTGGGTTAAATATTTCAAAAATGAAATGTACTGAAGGTGGCGCTGTTTATTTAGGAAATGAAGTTCCTTCTTGTAGCCAAGAAAAAGATGTTCAGTGTGAAAAGTTGCAGAAAAAATTAACATGTTGTATGTTAGAGGTAGAAAAAGATTGCTGCCCAGAAACAGAAGATAAATCTTGCGCTAGCGAGACAGAATTAGTGCATTTTGATTTTGAAACTATTATTTCTTTTTCTAATTATGATTTTTCATTCTTAGTATACCCGATAATTTATATTACTCTTTCTGACATATTTTCTGTTTTAAAAAGTTCAAATAATTTTCAAAGTGGCATACCTCCACCAAAGCTAAATCAACCTGTTTTATCTCAGATACAGTCATTTTTATTATAAAATACTATTCAGTAAACAAACTGTATAATAATCTAAATATTATAAAATGAAGAAAATACTTTTGATTGCAATAGTGCTTATTGCAACAGTAGATATAAAAGCACAAGTTAAAAATATAAAAGGTAGAGTTCTAGAGCAACTTCAAGATGGTAGTGAGGTTGGTATCCCTGGGGCTAATGTGTATTGGGAAGGTACAACTGTAGGTGTGGCTACAAATGATAAGGGCTTCTACTTGATTCCAGAACCTGAAAAATACCCTAATAACTTGGTTATTAGTTTTGTTGGTTATGCAACTTATACGCTAACTATTCCTGAGTGGGGTAATTATAATATATACCTTAAGTCTTCATTAGAGCTTGATGAAGTGAAAGTAAAAGGTAAGGTAAAGACTACTAAGTTTTCTACTATAAATACAATAAATATGCAAGTACTCTCAACTGGTGAGTTAGAGAAGGCTGCTTGTTGTAACTTGTCAGAAAGTTTTAGTACTAATGCATCAGTTGATGTTAATTTTACTGATGCTATATCTGGATCAAAACAGATTCAGATGCTTGGTTTAGATGGTGTTTATGCTCAAATTACACAAGAAAATATGCCACTTATAAGAGGGGTTTCATCTGCTTTTGGGTTGAATTATGTTCCAGGGACTTGGATTGAATCTATTCAAGTAATCAAAGGAACCGGTTCAGTTGTGAATGGTTTTGAGTCTTTAGTTGGTCAGATTAATTTAGAATATTTTAAACCAGAATCTGCTCCAAAACTTTTTTGGAATATGTACTATAATACACACGGGAAGTTAGAAAATAATCTTCAGTTGAGTAAAAAATCAGGAAAGTGGAAATCTAACTTGTTTACACATATCTCTTATTTTGATCAAGAAATAGATCAGCATGGAGGAACCTATTATGATCATACTACAAATACTGACCATGTAGGAGATCGTTTTCTTGATCTACCAAAAGTTAAGCAAGTTAATATGCTTAATAGATGGGAATATAAAGATAAGAATTATCATATTGGTTTTACAGCAAGGGCGCTAGCAGAAAATAGGCTAGGAGGAACCGTTGACAATGCTCCTAATCCTTATCTTGTTGAAGTTCATAATGATTTAATAGAATTTACTTCTAAAACAGGTGTGATTTTACCTGATTTACCTGGAAAAAGCATGGGTTTGCAAACTTCATTTAGAAGGCATAATCAAACAGCTATTTTTGGAAAGAACGATTATAAAGGATTGCAAGAAAGTGCCTATTTGAATTTTATCAGACAAACTTATATTAATAATACTAACCATGTTTTAAAATACGGAATGAGTTATTGTGCAGATAGATATACTGAAAGTTTTTCTGGATATAATTTTAGTACTCCTTTTAAAGATAAGAAAAGGATAGATTTAATGAGCGGTATTTTTTCAGAATATGCTTTTAAAGTTGGAGAGAATTTCAATTTGGTAGCTGGTATAAGAGCTGATTACTACAATAATACAGAGCAAATAAATTATCTACCAAGGATAAATATGAAGTATAGCCCTACAGAGAATACAGCTGTGCGTATTTCAGCAGGACGTGCATTTAGGATAGCTAACGTATTTGTTGAAAATATTTCTTTTTTAGCATCAAATAGAGAAATTAGATTAGATAATTTAGAGCCAGAGATAGCTTGGAATTATGGAATAAATTTTACCTATTGTTTTAGGTTCTTAGGGCGTGAGGGTATTATAAATGCAGATGCTTATCGAACAGTTTTTGAAAATCAAGTAGTTGTAGATATTGAAACCCCTGGAGAACTCTCTTTTTATAATCTGGTTACAGAAAATGGAGAGTCTATTTCAAATTCTGTACAAATTGATTTAGGATATGAATTGTTTAATCGTTTTGATGTGAAGATGGCATATAAAATAAATAATGTCACAACAACTTTTGAAGGTATTCCAAAAGTTATTCCTCTTATTCCTAAAGAACATGCCTTGTTTAATATAGCTTACGCTACTAATTTTGAAAAATGGAAGTTTGATCTTACTGCTAACTATATTGGAAGCAGAAGAATTCCTGAACATGATGAATTAGAAAAACATTGGGCAGAACCTTTTTATCTTTATAATGCTCAAATAACCAAGAGATTTAGATATTTTGATGTGTATTTAGGTGGAGAGAATATATTAGATTACACACAAGAAACTCCTATATTAAGTGCTAATAACCCAAATTCTATTATATTTGATGCATCTTTAATACATGCTCCAGTAAATGGACGGATGATATATGTTGGTTTTAGATATAAAATAAAATAAAAATGAGAAAATTAATTATAATACTTTTTAGTGTTTTAACAGTTAATGCTTGGGCACAGAAAGAAACAGTAAGTATTTTAACATCTGCAGCATGTTATGAAGGTCCATGTTGTAAAGATAGAATAGAAGAAGAGATGCAATTTACAAGAGGAGTTACAGCAGTCGATCTTGATATTGAGAGTCAAGTACTTACAGTTACTTTCAAAACAAAGAAAACAGATGCTGATAAGTTAAGAAAAGTAATTTCCTTACTTGGGTATAATGCAGATGATGTAAAGGCAAATAAGATAGCACATGATTACTTACCATCTTGTTGTCAGCACCTTGAATTTAAAGAAGAATAAAAAATTATGAAAAGAATACTACTTATTAATTCCTTAGTTTGTTTTAGTATTGGGTTTATCTTTGCTCAAACTACTGCTACTAATTTTATAACAAATGATTGTAATGGAATATCACATCACTTATTTAACGAACTCGACGCAGGAAATGTAATTGTTATTTGTTGGGTAATGCCATGTAACCCATGTGCAACATATGCAGAATATGCATCTGATGCTGTTGAATCTTTTGAAACAAGTCACCCAGGTAGAGTAAAATACTATTTAGCTGACGATTATGCAAATAGCACATGTTCATATCTAACAGGATGGGCATCAAACTATAATATTGCAGCTGATGCTTTTTTCTCAAATACTGATTTAGATATGCTTGATTATGGAACGATAGGGATGCCAAAAGTGGTTGTTTTAGGAAAAAATACACACACAATATATTACAATAAAAATGACAATAAAATTACCCAAATTGGAGTAGAAAATGCAATAACACTTGCACTTAATTCTTCAACAGTAATTGATGAACATACAGAAAATAATTTAAACTTGACAGTTTATCCTAATCCTACAATTGGAGCAATTAATGTGGAGTACAATAGCCAAAATCCTGTTCAGTTTCATGTAATTAACATGTTGGGCCAAAATGTATTGAGCCAAAACACTAACAATACTAAAAACACTACTATAGACGTAAGTAGCTTAGCCAAAGGTTTGTATTTCTTGCATATGAATACAGACTCAAAAAAAACAAGCCTGAAATTCACATTAAATAAATAATTAAGCTGTGTTTAATTATTTTATAGATTTTAAGCTTATTATTTCAAAATTTTAGCTTTATTAACTTAAAAAAATTAGTTTATCATCAATTTTTTTAAAATATCAAGAGCTGATTCTGCAATAATACTTCCTGGTCCAAAAACATTGCTTACACCAGAATTAAAGAGAAAGTTGTGGTCATCTTGCGGAATTACTCCACCAACAATTACTAAAATATCTGTACGGCCATATTTTTTTAATGCAGTAATAACTTGTGGCACTAATGTTTTGTGTCCTGCTGCTAATGATGAAATTCCTAAAATATGAACATCATTTTCAACTGCTTGTTTTGCAACCTCTTTTGGTGTTTGGAATAAAGGGCCAACATCTACATCAAAACCGATGTCAGCAAAAGAAGTAGCAACTACTTTTGCACCTCTATCATGTCCATCTTGCCCCATTTTTGCAACCATTATTCTAGGTCTTCTTCCTTTTTGTTTAGCAAATTTATCTGATAATTCTAAAGCCTTTTTAAAAGTGTCATTGTTTTGTATTTCCATTTTATATACTCCGGATATTGTTTGGTTTTTTGCAGTGTATCTTCCAAAGTTAACTTCCAATGCATCTGAGATTTCTCCTAATGTAGCTCTGTTTCTTGCTGCAACTACAGCAAGCTCAAGTAGATTAGCATTAGTATCGTTACAACCAGACGTAAGTTTTTTTAAAGCAGCCTTAACTTTTTTAGTATTCCTTGTTTCTTTAATTTTATTTAGTCTAGTAATTTGTAATTTTCTAACAACAGTGTTATCTACTTCTAGGATTTCTAAATTACTATCCTCTTTTGCTAATTTATTAGTATTTACACCAACAATAGTATCTTTTCCGCTATCAATTCTAGCTTGTTTTCTTGCAGCTGATTGTTCAATTCTCATTTTTGGAATTCCAGTTTCTATAGCTTTAGCCATACCTCCAAGTTCTTCTATTTCTAGTATAAGCTTCCAAGCTTTTTGTGAAATTTCTTCTGTAATTTTTTCTATATAGTAAGATCCGCCCCATGGGTCAACAGTAGATGTAATGTCTATTTCTTTTTGAAGGTATATTTGCGTGTTTCTAGCGATTTTAGCAGAGAAGTCAGTTGGTAAAGCTATAGCTTCATCTAATGCATTGGTGTGCAAACTTTGTGTTCCTCCCATTACAGCAGCCATTGCTTCAACACAAGTTCTTGTAATGTTATTGAATGGATCTTGTTCAATTAAGCTCCACCCACTTGTTTGGCAATGAGTTCTTAGTGCTAATGATTTTGGGTTTTTCGGTTTAAATTCAGCAACTATTTTTGCCCATAACATTCTTGCAGCACGCATTTTAGCAATCTCCATAAAATGATTCATTCCTATACCCCAAAAGAAAGATATTCTAGGTGCAAATGAATCAATATCCATTCCTGCTGCAATTCCTGTTTTTATGTATTCTAGTCCGTCAGCAAGAGTATAAGCAAGTTCAATATCAGCAGTAGCACCTGCCTCTTGCATATGATAACCTGAAATTGAAATGCTATTAAATTTTGGCATTTTTTTTGAAGTATATTTAAAAATATCAGAAATTATTCTCATGGATTGTTTAGGAGGATAGATGTAAGTATTTCTTACCATAAATTCCTTTAAAATATCATTCTGAATTGTTCCAGTTAGTTGATCTAAACTTACTCCTTGTTCTTCTGCTGTAACTATATAAAATGCTAGTATCGGTAATACTGCTCCATTCATCGTCATAGAAACGGACATTTTATCTAATGGTATTTGGTCAAATAAAATCTTCATATCTTCAACAGAATCAATTGCCACACCAGCCATGCCAACATCTCCAACTACTCTTTCGTGATTAGAATCATACCCTCTGTGAGTTGCTAAATCAAAGGCAACTGAAAGTCCTTTTTGTCCGGCAGCTAAATTTTTCCTGTAAAATTCATTTGATTTTTCAGCAGTAGAAAATCCAGCATATTGCCTGATGGTCCAAGGTCGCATCACATACATAGTAGAATAAGGCCCTCTTAAGTTTGGTGCTATTCCAGCAACAAAATTGAGGTGTTCTGCTTTACTTATATCTTCTTTGTCGTATTGACTTTTTATTTCAATTTGTTCAGGACTTAACCAGGATTGCTTTGCTGTATTTTTTTCAGTCTTTGACACTGTTTCTATTTCAAAATCTTTTAATAATTCTGCAACTAAATAGTCAATATAATATGCTCCTTTTGATGGGTCTTTTACTTTTTCTAAATAGCATTCTTTTCTAAGAATTGTCTGCTGGTTTCTTGCAATTCTTTCTGAGAATTCTGTTGGGTTTTCATAGCTTTGATTGTAAGAGTTAATCATAATTGCATCAGCACCTCCAAAAATAGCAGACATGCACTCTGTAGTGCTCCTTAAAATATTGTTGTATGGAAATTCATCTTCCTTGTTTTTTAAAGATGAACTGCAAAAAATAAAAGGAACTGATCCAGTTGTTTGTTCCCAGATTATTCTAAATGCTTTGATTTTAGCAATTTCCAAGAAATAACTACTGCTTATTTCAAAATGGAATTGATGAGTTCTTTCGCTTCTGATTCCTTGCTCTAAAGCATTTAAAATTTGTTGCTTTGTAGTTACTCCTGTAGCAAAAATTGTATCTAGGTAGTTTGGAATTGATAAATTAGTTTTTCCATGAAATGCTCCATTCGTTTCTTCATCTTTTACAAATTCTTTCCATTTTTTTGGAAAGTCATCTGAATAGTTTTTGAAATCAATTCTGATATGCTTAATCTTAATATCTTTTAATAAAACAGCAAGATTGTTTGGGTTTGAGAAGCAGATTCCATTTATATCATTATTCAGTGCTTTTAATGCTCTTTTATTTCCTTTTGTAGCATTTGTTGCATCAATAAGTTGGTAAGCTTGCCAGTTTTCAGGAAAAGTACAATTAA
>Ga0315315_10000853_pt1 | contig 27069 bp, 13 predicted proteins | sample M140m3416metaG_FD_203699 | JGI IMG/M metagenome (GOLD analysis project Ga0315315, IMG submission 203699) | Ammonia-oxidizing marine archaeal communities from Monterey Bay, California, United States - M1 40m 3416 | ecosystem: Environmental > Aquatic > Marine > Intertidal zone | place: USA... | reverse complement strand
ATCGGTGACATGCGCAAGAACAAATCAGAGGATTACGTTGGATTAGCCGCCTTTGGATTGGGTGGTGGTCGTCGTCGTCGTTAAGATGTGTTGAAAAGTATTTTTTTTTTTGCCGAGTAAAGAAAAGAGATGCGGTGCAAGTGCAAAGACTGCAAAATCAAGTTGACGCTGGTGGACAAGGCGATGCCTTGCAAATGCAAGAAATGCTTCTGCCCCAAGCATCGCCTACCGGACAGCCACCAGTGCACCTTCGACCACAAGGCGGAGAAATTGCAAGCATTGAAGATGCAGCTGAAGGATGCCAATTTTAGCAAGGTCACCGCGATATAGATATAAAATACTAATAATTTATTTTTTTTAATACCCTCCCCCGTATTCGTCTTCCGGAAGGCGAGCCTTTCGAAAGTGGTCCAACACGGGACCACTCAACAACGACTCAATAACGTCCAATGTATCGTCTCCTAACTTTAAGTCCATGAGATTTTCCACGTTGTTATGCTGCGAGTTCTCTGCTTGCGTGTCGTCGACAACCAAGTGATCAAAGTACTCTTTTAAACCGACGCCAATAACATAGGTAATTCGCTTTGTTTGCGCGCTTTGGTTGGGAGGGTAAGGCTTGGTGACTTTTCGAAAGCTCAAGTTCATTTGCTGAAAGGTCATGCGGAAAAAATCGTCGTTGGTCAGTTTGATCCCTCTTAAATTAAACCCATTCTCGCTCGCAAAGGTTCGCAATGTCTCGACAAAGTCCCGCTTGCTAACGTAGGCTTCCGGGTGCTTTACCAAAACTTCATCCCGCATCAAAAAACTATTTAAGACGCTACTATTCTCCCTAACCTCCTGCTGCTTCTCCTTGAAGTAAGCCGGCATGAGCCCAGGCATCCATATGTCACACCCACCCCACTTGTATGCATAATTTAGGTACAAGCCTGCCGTCTTGAAGAGAAATGCGCCTTGCTCCTGGTCCATGCGATCTGGCAATTTGTTGTCTTTCTCTACCGGCGGGACCATCTTTGCAAAATCTACCATGATGACTCTACGCGCTACAGCATCCGACACATCCTTTCCAAACGGGAGGGCATTTCCAGCCATAATAGTCGGTGCCTCCCAGGCCGGAATAGAAGTGCCCTCCCCACCTTTCTTTACGACAAACATGGAGTCACCTGCAATGGTTTGCAAAAATTCAGCCCTGCGCCACTGGCAGTTCTCGTCGCACTCTGCACAAGTTACAATCATTGCCTTGCCTCCGCGATAAATATTTCCCATGATAAACTGCGGCTGGTCTCCGCTTTGGAGACGCCCTACTTGGTCGTCCCGGTACGATTTTTCGCACCGCTTCACCATGACCGATTTTCCCGTGCCAGCCACCCCTTTTTTAAACATCATGCACTGCCACCGATCATGCTCGTTTAACTTAAACCACATGCGACCGAGAAAAATATTTACCCACTTGTACTTCTCCCCCGTGATATTCTGCTTGTGGTAGACGCTGTCCGCCCACTGGGTCTTGACGTGAAAGTAAGCATCCAGCTTGTAGCGAAAAGGGGAAAATCGAGGGCAGGCTTCGTCGTCGTGGTTCTGCTGACTCTTGTGGCAATGGCTGCAGTGGTTGCAACGCTCCATGTTGCGGAATGGAACACCTGCAAACAAATGGTCAGAGTCGTCGTGGTTGTCGTAATAGTCGTTACACTCCTCGCACGGCATCTTTTCCCCATTAAGTTGGTCGTAAATTTCCTGGTCGTCAAACCAACAATCAAAATACTTGGTGGCGACAATGTCTGGAACAGAGCCATGGCCACACTCTTCGCCCTCGCAGGCGGTTTCGCGGCAGCTGCAAAAATACGGGTAAAACTGTGGCAAAGTCTTTGGCCCGTTCCACAGGAGCAGCAGCCCATTGCGAAAAGCAAAGGCGTGGCGGTTTGGCTCCATCCGTGGGCATTCTGGAAGCCGAGCATTTTTTGCAATGTGCTCGGCGACCTGCTCCATGATTCTTGGGTTTTTGGTGGCAGCATCGTATGTCTCAGCACCTTCCCCCCACAAGCTGGTCTTCTCGCAGACATAATCATAAATACTGCACCGCATCACGTAAGCTCGTGTCTCGTACATACGCTTGTCGTCCTCCACAAACTTTGGAATAAAAACGTGTGGGTCCCTTTGGTTTCCCTGCACCGTTGCGTCCGCATGAGCCGATTCCTTCCGATCGCAGACGTGGCAAACTTTTTCACCATCCCGAAACACAAGGCGTGCTTCTGCGACTTTCTTTGGCTCCCACAAAAATTTACCCTCGACACGCAGTTCCTCCTTGAGGCACCAGGCAAGGACTGTTCTCAACGTCTTCTGCCAGTTGGCGGGATTGATAGCGTCGTTAAACAAGTCATGGTTTAAAATGTTCATGCGCTGCATGAGGGTCAAACGAGCTTTTTGCGCCTCCCCGTCGTCCAAAGCCAAGAAGGAGGAATTTTGCAATTGCTCGTTTCGAAAATGAAGGTTTATTACGGTACATTTTGTGTATTGAATTATGTTGGCAATTCGCTTTAAGTCTCTGTCCACTCGGTCGTTTATTAAATGGTTGTTTTGGAAGTCCATCATCAGATCCATTACTTCCTGGATTTTTTTAAAGTAGGCGATGGTGATCTCATCCAAATTGTTGCGCCCACGAGAGCCTTCGCCCCCATACCGAATAATATTTGCCTCGTGGTTGAACTGTAAATCCAGCAACGAAAACAATGTATTAATTGACTGCGCACCATGTTGTGCATCAACTATATATGTTGCTTTGAGCGCAATCAACCGCTGGTTTAAGTCGGCATATACTTCATTCATTTTATTGTTACTTCAAAACCGTTTTTTTTTATTCTATTTGTAAGTGGAGTGTGTGTCTGTACTTGCTAGTTTGGCAAATGTCAGGTGGTTAACGCTATAATAGGGTTAGGGTTAGGGTTACTGGTTAGCCAAGTTTTGCAACTACCAACCTGCGACTAGCAGCACTTTTTTTTATTACTTTCAAACAAAAAAAAAATGATTGCGCTAACGACTCGCTGGAAAGTTTTGGACTGTGTGGGGTACGAAGTTGAGTACGACCTCTTTACGTTGTCCGCGGGGGTAAAGAAGGCTTACCTAAGGCGATACCGTCGCGCCTTGTGGCAAAAACAGCAAGGATTAGGGGGCTCGCTTGGCACTTTTCAGCAAGTTGGAGTATTTAAATCCACAATAAAACCAGTTGCAGAAGCGTCGGAATCTGTAATTCAATGCGGTAAGTGCAAGAACAAGCCGTCTGAACAAAATCGTTTCAAACCACAAGGCGTGGTAGTGACACAGAAACAAACTAGATCAGCAGACGAGGGAATGAGCAATTTTTACACTTGTTTGGATTGTGGCAACAAATGGCGCTCGTGAAGCGTTGAAATTAAGGTTTTCATGGTTTGGTGCATCGTGTGTTTCCACACGCAAAACGATACCAATTTGTAGAGTAAGAAGAAGTACATTCCTATCTGAATTGTTATAAAAAACGAGTTAAATTTTGTATCAATTAAATGCTCACATTGGTACCTATGAATTTTCCAAAAGGAACTCTCTACTCCGCTGACTCTGGCACAAATGTCCTCTTCCTCCTTCCCTTCCCACATCCCAAATGAGGCTGGACCAAACATGTAAAATAATCGCAGCGGAGTCTTGATCAGGGCATCAATGACCAACCACATTAAAGTCTGTTTTGTTTCTGCGGTTCTTTTTTCCCTTCCTTTTGAACGCCCTCCTCCTCGGTTTCGTCATCTGAGTCGCACACAATTACCACGTTGTTTTGAAAATAAAAAGCATCCGCCGGAGGTGGCTTGGTCAACGCCGATCGCTTCCGTTTCTTGTCCGTCAACTTGCGAGATTTTGCTAGTTGCATGCTCTTGGTCATGCACGCCTCGATTCTGGCATGGTTTTTTACAGCGTAGCGATAAACGCCGTACTTGGTGGCCCACTGTAAAAAACTAAGCTGAGCCACGGTGGTCTCCATCGTTCTTCCGTGGTGTGTAAAGTAAATTCTTCCTCTTCGTTGAAATGGGTCAAACAACCTTCTTTTGTACGCATTCATCTTTTTCCTGTACTCCAAATGAATGTTAAACCATCGCGAGCTGTTGTTCTTGGCCTTAATCACAAACCCAATGTTATTTTTCTTCGAATAATTAATGCACAACCAATCCAAAACTCGCAGACTTACACGGGCTTTTTGGTCAACTATTGGCACAAGTACCGTCTCAATAAAATCTGTCGTAATATACTGCAGGAGCTCGGACAACCTTGCACGATGCGCCATGCTCATATAGTCTTTGTTGTTGCGCTCGACGCAAACGACAAATGGTCCAATAGTCTCTTCTTTCATCTTTTTTTTGTTTTTTTACTATACAAACGTTTTTTTTTTGTGCTGTGAGGATGCGTGTAGTGAAATGAACGCGCGAATGTTGGTTAACTGTTGTAAAAAAAAATTAACAAGTATTTATTTATTTAAGACAAAAAACACACTATTTTTTTTTTAATTACTCCCCTCTAAACATTAATTGAACAACAAATGACTCAAAGCCATTATCATTTAACAGTTTAAGCACGCTGCTCCTTATACTTCTCGGTGTATGCCGCAGGTAATTTCGAAGCCACAGCATGCGGTGGACAACGTATTGCTGCTGTCGCCCATTTGCATGGTCCTCCCTCGTGCACGCGCAGCTCTCGTTGTAGCATTGGTTTTCCTGGCACTGGTACTCGTTCGCGCCAAGTTGCCGCCAAAAGTCTGGGTGTTCGTACCTTGGACACCTTCCCTCGCCAAAATGGTCACACAAGAACGTTTCTGTTGGGGACGTCATTTCTCCGCACAGGTAGCACCATTTCACACCGCAGTGTTCCATTTCATTGCATTCTGTCGACTTTATAATCTTACACGCACACTTTGGGCATTCCATCACGAGCGGTTGGTCATGGTGATGCAGCAGCATCTTGGCAATCTCGTTTGCGCAATTTTCCGGGGTTAGGTACTTGTTTCGCGGGCGACTTCTGTACATTCGATTGATACAACCAGGTGCAATGGTCAGGATATAGGATGGTAACGTTGTGCAAATGCACCGTTCTACCTCGTGGGAGCATTCGTAGCACATAGTTGTGTTGCAGTTACTACATGGTATAGGAATTTGAATTTGGTTGTAATGCTCGTTCACAGGAACCGAGCACACCTGCTTGCATTTTACACAATCCACAGCGATTAGGTCTGGCTCGCGCATGTTCTTAATGTGCTGCCTCAGCTGCCGATACTCACTTTTGTCCAAAAAATGCTTGAAATGCTTGCACTTGATTCGCTCTTTGCAAGACTCAAATGGGCAGTGCATGTAAGGCATCACCTTGGTAACCGGGTGGTTGTAAAAATTCATCAAGATTCGCTTCCAGCAAATGTTGCAAATATTGTGGCGGCACGGACTTTTAAACACTTCTGTAAACTCCTCGCAGCAAATGTTGCACTCATGGATTGGCGCTGGCAGCTGAAAGCCTACTGCCAACTTTGACGAGTCAAGGGGCAACAAGCCGCTAAATGCACTACACTTTACGTACAACGCAAAAAACGTCCGCCACGGGAGAAACGTTTTGTTCTGCATCTCAACTACCAAATGCTCCGATGTGGGCATTCGCCGTGTCTGCTGCAGGCGAAATGGGCCAAGGTAATGGAGCAGGGATTCCATGTCGATTTCCTGGTGCTCGGCATTGCTAAATATGGGTGTAACTGGGTCGGTAAACGAGTCCAAGTAATTAATTTTGTTTGGTGCTGTCCGAAGGTATACTCGTAGTGGAAGTTCCACTCGTTGAAAATTGGACTCCTCCATACTTTGCTTCTTTCGCATATTTTTTTTTGTCACAAAGTGGACGCCCTTGCCGCCTTGCGTTCCATTGGTGGTCTAAAAAATGGTTGACCAACACAAAAATGGGGCCAAACTTTGCCATCACTATTACCTTTGCCATTGCCACCATTATTTCGTTACTGCTAGGTATCCACCTGGAGCACACGAAGCCGCAGTGCAAGCGAATGGTACGGCAACAGTTTACACAATTTGAGTCTGGAGACCTGCTTTTGTTTCACAGCTCCGTCTTTCTAAGCCTACTTCTAGGATCCACGTGGACACACGTCGCCCTTGTTGTTGAGGAGAACGGTAGCCTCTACCTCTGGGAGACAAGGCCACCACTTCCGTACCCAGTACTGACGCCGCTACACCAATCTGTAAAGGAGCGACTGGAGGCCAACCAGTACGTGGCGTGGCGAGCAATTTCTACCCCTATTGCATGCAACATAGAGCACCTGGAGCATTACCAGTACAACTTCAGCTCGTGGAGAACCATTTTAAATTTGTGGCTGCCGCAGCCATGGTTTCTTTCCCTCCCGCGCGAAAAAAGCGAGGGAAAATCCTCATGTGTAGATCTCGTAAAACAAACCCTGCTCCAATCCAACGTTTACGTGCCGCCTTTCGTCTGCACCCCGCAACACTTTTCCTCCGAGTCAAACTGGACCTTTCAGTGGGAGGTCGAACGACAAATTTTACTGTAAATTAAACAAACACCCACTTTCGCTTCCGCCACCATTGCTGGATACGTACTGCAGCTGCCGTGTTTCGCTTTGCCAAATATTCGTCATGTGCCCACTCTGGAATGGTCATTTTTTATTTTATTTCTAAGAAGAAAAAAATGAAGCACGCATACGGACTTACTTTGCTGGCAGCGTTGGCACTATTTTTATTCTCCTCGTCGTCGTCGATAGTTTCCATACTCAGCTTAGGGGTAGCCGTCACTCCATGGGAAGCCATTGCAAAACGAGAGGAAGCGTCGTACATTAACATGGCGGCCCTTGTACCCTTCCTGTTTAACATGAATATGGATAGTGGGGCAGTAATTAAAAACTTGGTAATAGTAGGCATAACATTCTTGTTGCTGCATGTGCTGCAGGAATACATGACCTTGTTTGACTTTGGCAGCACAGTCAAGTCAACCGTGCATGTGGCATACAACCCAGCCACCAGCAAAGAAGTTACCTACGCCGACGGAAGGTCCGCCACCGTCCTGCAGTGCATGCACGACGAGCAGTGCCCCGCCGACCATTCCTGCCAGCTGAAGGCGTTGAACGGGGTACAGGGAAAAGCCGCGTGCGAGAAAGCATGGTACAATGTGTTTACCCCAGCCCTGTGCAGCAAGTCGCACACACGCTGCAGCGCAGTTGCGGATTGCAACGAGGGAGAAACTTGCAAGCCTGCAACGTGTTCCACACAATTTTGCGGTAAAAACAAAAAGTGTTGGGGTGAATGCCGAAAAAATATTGCGACAAGGAAACAATGACGAGGCGCCCTGGAGTAATTCCGATTATTGCCTACTTAGAATACCAAGGCGTTGACAATCTACGACATTCTAAAAGAAAAATGTACCACAAATCATTTTATGAACACGTGCTACTAAGCGACGAAGCAAACACGATCCGCACGGCATTTCAAATCAGAAACAGCAGACATATTCATGACTCGAAAGAAGACGCACAAAATGCAGCAGAGAAGATTAACAGCGACCCCAAAAGCAACATGTATGCATTAGTCGGAAAAAATATTGTATTGGAATACAATTTGACGTACCTTTACGACAAGGTGCGCGCCTTCCAACAGACATCTGTACCGTCAAAAACATTTATTGACTTAGCAAAAAAGATTAAGCGGCAACCAAAAGACTTTAAAAACAATAACCGTGATTTGAACAAGGTGGCCTGCTTTCTGTGGCAGAAACAAGTGGAGTCTTTTTTGTCTCAGTTACTGGAGTTTATTGTAAATGGTGTGGACGCAAGACAAAAAGTATCAAAAGAGGATATGAAAGCAACCATACCAGAATCGTTAAATGACGTTGAAAATATATTTCAAACGTTAACAACAGCCTTCAAAACGAATAGAACAAAACGCCAAAAAGTAAATATTATCTCCGACCTAGCAATTTGCTCTCTTGTACGCAACTTTGTTCCAACGTGCAAGAGTCGTGCTCAGTTGCTGCAACTTTTTCATGCAGACGCAATAGATTACATTCGTGTTTTGTACCTTGCGTATATGATGGACGTTACTATGTCCGAAGAAGTATAACGTGCTATCGCTTTAGGACGTAGGCCGTTGCTATCGCTTTAATACGTAGGCCGTTGCAAACATGCCAAAGGTCATTCCAAATTTTGGCAAAAATGTATTTGGTTGGACGTCCGGGTGTCGCATAAACGACAGAACTTCTCGAATGTACTTTATTCGAAGGTTTTGCACTGCGTGAAAGATAACCTTGTACATCTCTACCTTTGCGCTGGTCATTTGGATTCTGCCGCGATTTTTTTCAAGACTGACCTCAACGCATCTCGCTCCCGAGAAAACCGGCACACAGCAAGTTTATACCCCATTGCCATTCCCATTATTACTAAGATGCCGACGTACGCGTACATTTTGCTTTATGCAATGATTTTTTTTTTTACAAAGTGACTTATTTTGTTTGGAGCTTACGAAGGAAGAAAAAGGCAACCATGCTCACTAGCAAGAAACCAATGAATATCCAAAGGATAGTGCCCCATCTGGCTTCAGGGGATATTGGAAGCGAGCAAGTCTTGGTGGGATTTAAGCAATCGGCTGCTGGGTTGCTGTTTCCTTTGGAGTAGGACGGCACGCATTTTCCTTCGTCTGCCGCGGTGCAATCTTGGTTGCTCTTACATGAAATTAAGGTTTTGGAGTTGTTTCCGTACTGGCACACATTGGCAATTTCGGGTACACCAAGGCGATCACACTGCTGTTTGGTCAGGTTGATCAGGTTGCATGCATTGTTTGCGTACATGGCTTGCACCAGCGGCCTCTTCAGGCTACCATTTGCCGCCACGTTCCTCAAATGTTCACAAACCCGGCTTCGACAGGTGGTTCCCTTTGGGCAGATGGTCTTGTGCGAGCAGGCAATGCACTTGTTTGACGAAGGTGCACACGGATTTTTTGGGTCAAAGCAGATCCTGTCGTCGACAATCATACTACCAGTTACCTTGCACGAGCCATCTTCAAACACCGACTCTCGAACGTTTTTGCAGCTTTCGGCCGTGATCATGCCTCCGCTAATACGACAGGCCCCATTTTTAAAGGTTGGGGTGTCTGTGGCGCCAAGGTAAGTCGCAATGGCAAGGCAATCGTTCTCGTCACGGGCTTTGATGGTACACCCTCCCCCCACGTCTTCTCCGGTTCCGCTAAATGCCATGCCCAAAAGTCCGGTGGCAAGGCCTGCAAGCATGACACCTTGCATGGCTTTGTTGGCGTATTTTAAAGCGTTTCTTGCTACCGGGCGACTTGTTCTGGCCGCTTCTTTTCCATCCTTCACGGCGGCTTCGGCAGCCTCGTCTTTTGCGGCTTGCTCGCCGGCTTCCTTCGACATGTTGGTTAACGTGGACTCGCTAACGTTTCCGGAAATTTCTCCCGCGTCCTTCAAGACGTTGGTGGCAGATTTCATAATGGCTTCCCCTTCTGAGATGGGTTTGGCAATCAATTTTCCCTCTTGGTAATATTGCCGCGCCCCACGCGCAATCGACCCTTGGGTGCCATCATCCACCCCGTCCATTCCAATGTCTCTCATCGTATCTTCCGTCGCGTCCGCAAAAATGTCTTCTCCTACTTCTGCCATTTTACTACGGCGCAATATTTTTTTTTCACTTCAGAGAGTTCATTTTTCGGGAAATTAGGGGTATAACGGATCGCCTTTCCCGCCGCGCGTTGAGTCGAAAAAATTAGGGAAAAGATTTTGTTGGTGTAAAAAAATTTTCTCCTTCCAGTTCATCATGTCAACCATTTTCAACATTGAACTTACTCAACCTACCACCGCTGCAAGAGATTTCGTGCAGCATGTGGACTCCTTTTTGTTGGACATTGCACGCACCACCTCCACCACCTTTACCCATTCGGGAACCATTGTTGCAGGGGACTACGTGTACAAAGCAGACGGGACGGTCTGTTTTGGTAAAATTTCTGCCATTACTGGCACAGTGGAAGGTGCCACCGTGCGAGGAATTGCCATTTCTGCAAATATTCCAGCCGGAACCACCCAGGTTCTGGTTGCCAAAGCCAGTGTCGTGGACCATCCAGTTGTTGAGTTTACTCGCGCCAACGGAGGTACTTTCGCCGATGCAGCCGCAGTGTACTCTGCAATGCTTGAAGGCCAAGACTTGGCACGCACAAATCCAGTGGCAACCGGCGACTCATTGATCCGAATGGTCACAAACAAAACACTTGCGGATGTGATTGGACTTGCCAAGGGCAACGAGTGTTACTTAACCTTTTCAGAATTTCAAACCCAATTTCAGATTGTCTTGGACTCTAACACGTCAGGTAAATTGTACCACCAATTAAGCTTCTCAGCTGCCAAAGCAGGTCTCTCCGCAAGTATAACATTCCTGTTTGATACGTACAATTCAGCACTTCCAGATATGTTTGTGCCTGTGCTTGCCAACCGATGCGCTTCCCTTCTATCCAGTAATTTTAAAAACGGTGGTAGTGCAGTAAAGGGGGTGGACAAAACTGTATCCACATTGGACTTCTCGTCCACAGGGGCTTTGTCTGACTTTATAATTTACCAAGTGGCCAACGGAACCAATGCCAACACTGGCAACTTGGTGTTGAAAAATGTTACGAGTAACGCTGCTGCCGAATATGCTATTCCGGGGGCAGACGACACTGCTCGAAAGACGTTTGTCCAAACACATTACCAACAGTTGGTGGATGGGCTAAAGTACGCCACCGTAAACGCAGTTGCTGTCGGTGACTACGTAGTACATCAGCACGATACGGTAAAATTAAAGGCAACGTTGTCAGGCGGTGCTAATTTTAACTCTTTGTCATTTGCAAGTGGGTCAAACGCCCAACTAAGTATTTCTCAGGGAACGTTGACCTTGACGCCCCACCCTGCAAATTACGATGCTTCAAAAGTGACAAAAGTCTCATTTACCACCGAATCCAGGGTAAAAAGAGTTGCAACGCTCCCTTCTGTCGATTCCCAAACTAGTACTAGTACATTGGAAATGATTCCCGCAATTAAAACATCACACAATTATGGTTACTTTGTGCTGAACTCTAGTATTACCGAGCACACCAGAGAATTTGAACTGGATACCGTGGTCAAACCAGGTGGTATTCCTAATTCTACCAGTGACGTCCAGCTGCGAATTGTATCCGCGGCAGCAATTGATACTTACACCAACCAAGCCGGTGCGGCTGACGCTGGATATACCACCGCTAAGTCAGGCGAACAAGATTTGGTTACCTCATTAGAAAGGTTAAATGTGGAATTTGGTACAATTACCCTTGCCTACGTAGATCCTTCAGCAACTTCAGGTGCCAATGCCGGTAAATTAAAAGTCACGGTAACAGTATCGAAGAACATGCCACTGCTAGACGAGACTAGCGCGTTTCGATTTGTAATTGAAGGTAGTTTCGAAGGTGTCTTCCAGTACGTAGGCTACGAAATTAAAAACTTCCAACTGCTTAAAACCATGACCTCGACCCAAGACATTGCGGACCGCAACTCCTGGAGGGTCTTAACGGATGCAAGCAACCAAAACGCAACCGCGCGCCGCATTGCGTCTTTTGAAATCTCTGACAACTTGACCAAAGAATACGACAACCGGGCAGGACTTTTGTGCGCACCTAGGAGTTTGTCTGACATCGTCAGCTTGTTTGCAGATTGGACGTACGTAAACGGAACAGGTTATCAAACTACCTTAGACTTGAGTGATTCCGCAGCCTTGTACAACGATTACCGTGTCGATGAATCTAAGATGATCGCTGCATTGCGTACCATGGCGGGAGCTGCTGGCAGCAACACATTTGATTGCAACGTCTTGTTGGATATTACAACTGACGCAGTGACCGGTGGATTTACCAAGAAAGATGGCACACACTTCTTGCACTACGCCGATTCCAAAATAGGCGCAATCGTGGATGCCACTACCTCCTCTGACTCACACGAACCAAATTTAGTTCGCCAATACAACTTGCAGGTTGCATACGTTGCAGGTACAACCTTGCAACTGACCATCAACAGTAGTCAAGCAAGTCAAGAAGCATTGGAGTACACATTTAATGACGATTCCCCATTTGGAACGCTTGGGTGGAAAGGAAAAATTGGCGAAACGCAAACAATCAACGGCACATCGTTGGGTCGATTGCGCACGCATTTTATCAGCACCAAGGACATTGCGGGGACCGATATTTCCCACGATAGCGCGGCGGTGGCCGACCCAACTTCTGGAGGTTTTAAAATGGCAATGTTGGATACAGGCCATCTTAACCCGTATACGTTGACAAGCGCAGACACCGATGTCCGCGCGCATTCCTACATTCAGGTCAAAGGTCACGTGCAAGTAACTGGCGCATTGACCATTGCGGCTGGTACATTTGTAGAATTCCTTGACCTGGACGGCGTGAAAGGAAAATTGACCTGCGCGTCCCTCACGGCAGTCGGTACAGAGGGAAACACCATCATCTTTCGACACGATAGTGACGAAGCGTGGTATTCGTTTGCGGGTTACGCACCTCCAGGGTATTGGGATGGCATTGTCGTAACCGGTACCGCCACCATGTCATTCTGTAACATTTTGGGAGGAAGAATAGGACTAACAGTGGGCGCTAGCAGTAATTTGGACCACGTTACCATCTTAGACGCCTCTGTAAAAGCATTGGAGACTGGCAGTAATACTATTACAAATACCTTTATGCGCCTTGTAAACAACGCAGGGGCCGATCCATCAAGTGTTGGCAGTTTTTACAAGTATGTAGGCGGACGCTTTATTTACGGCACCGATAGTACTGGTTTGATGAGCGGAGACACAGCAAAAACCAACTACTACATGGCAACAGAAGATCGTCGTCAACTGGCACTCGAGTGGGTGGACCAACAAGCGAATGATTTTGCAGATGCTAGCATGGGTATATTCATGTTTTACAGCGCCCCAGCAAGCAACCCAAACGCTAAGGAATTTATTCGTATTGGCCGCGAGGACAACGACACTGGGTTGTACGCCTACGCCGCCAATCTAATGGATCCTTCCGTATTGGCAGTTGCAACCAGCGCAAAGGAAATTGCAAAAGACTTTGTTGGCGCCAGCCAAGCAACTGACTTAAGCACCTACACCGACCTTCCAAACCAAGGTGCGCTTCCACAAGGATTGTACATGGAGGCTAGCAGCAACGACAAAACAGGCGTGCTTACCACGGATGCTGTAAACAGCAAGATTACCTTGATCCGAAATTCCGCGGACGAAATGCCAACCACCATTACCGTGAAGGTACAAAACGGGAACGGGCAGCTGTATGGAGTGGATAGTCGCTCCGACCAAAGCATTGCCATTACCTACAAAGAGGCGTTAGAGGCAGAGTTTGTAACCTTGCAACCAGTGGTAAACCCGTACCGCGTTGAAATAAAAGGTGGGGTATATGGGACTGGTGAAAAAACCCTTCCTGATTTGACCAACAAAACCCAGGTTGTTATTGATGGAGCGGTCGTTTTGAAAGCCGGGGCAGCCTTTGCCTGCGGCGCCAAAACCGACATTGTTTTCGTGGAAAAGAACACGGGCCACAGCAGCAATGTATTTAAGCACGATGCAAGTGCACTAATTGTGGATGGTGGGTCCGTAACATTTGGCCAAGGTTGCCTTATGCGTGGGCACCTAGATTATTCCTTGCAAGGGGTGGATAAAGCCAAGGTGGCTGGATTCTTTGTGGCGGCACAAGATGCCGCGGGAACTGCTTACGTCTTGAACCGCAAAGAATACAAATTTGGTAGCATCGATGCAACGCCTGCCAACTTGGACTGTTTCGTACCATGTGTGGGTATGAGTAAAGCATTTGGCTGGACAGGGGAAAAAGTCACCGATGGTATTCGCTTGCCAGCCACTGCATCTTCCGTTGTTGTAACCGACGTCATGATTGTTGAGCAGGATACCGCAGTATCTTCCCTTCGTATTGAGCCATCTGGCAAATTAATGTCACGACAATGGCCACTAGACCCAAACAGCTTTGTTACCCCAACGATTACCGTGTCTGGCGTCATGGCGGCAGTGGGAGACAAAGCAAAGCAGTTGCACTTAAAAGAGGTCAACGTGATCTCGCAGAGCAACACCGACCTTCGGTACGCAAAACTTGAGTCGTGCGAGATCACCGTAAGCGATGCCAGTGCAGAAGTTCGCTTTTTGGACATGAGCGCAGGCAAATTGACGATCGGAAGCAATGTGGCATCCGACATTCGGGATTTGAAATTAACTGGCGCCACCTTGGACTGCCAAAGCAGCAAATGCGTACTGCAGCACATCGAGACCGACACGGCCTTCGATGTCGATGGCACCCCAACCATTCGCCACATCAAATCCACCACAACCAATTCCAGACTATTGGGCACAACTGCCAACATATCCACCGCCCTGGGCGCAGCCGCATGGTTGCCAGACACCGAAGACGGCACCAACGTGATTTCCGGGGCAAGCAAGGACGACATCATCATCTACCAAGGCGCTACGAAAGCAGAAGCAACGGCTTACGTGGCAGGCAACACTACGTTGGCAAATTTTATTACGGAGATAGATACCGGCTACTTTGTTCACGTGGGCTCCCGCTTGGCAGGCGACGTCCAGCAATTTGGGACGTTAAGTAGTACCGAAACTACTGAAACAGCCTTTGGCTCGATCATTGTCGACGGCATCCAATACCCATGCGAAGCCATTGTCACGTCGGCTATCCCAGACGGAAACGGCGATCGCACCATGGTGTTGCAAACGGCAAAGATGAACGTCACCTTGATCTTAAAAGACGATGGCACCGTAGCAGCTGCAAACGGCAAATTACTTTTAAACAACATCCAAGGGGCTGGCAGCGAGGACAACGCAAGCGCGCACCTAGTGGCTGGCACCGTGGCCTTAAGTGCGTTGGGCATGAGCTTTGACGCAAAGTTGACCCGCATTGTCATCAATGGATCCCTTACCGGAGCACAAACGTCGCAGGACGCATCCAGTCCATTTATCGTCTCCTCCGAGCTGGGACGATTAGACCGCGGCAACTTTACGATCGGGGACATTGGCACCACCAACAAGTACGTTGCCATTTACGGGGCAGCCAGTTCCGTGGGTAACGTGGGCAGTTATATTGCGCTTATTGGCACCATTGGCAGCGCCATCAATAGCAGCACAGCAGCAGGGTCATTGGACCATTACTACGTGGAAGGCTGTAGTGGGGATGCCGTTGCTGGTAGCGGCACCATGTCGTTGACCAACTTTGAATGCGTGCAGCCAGACGGTGCCGTGTGCTCCAACACCAATGCTTCCTCGACCAATGCGTACATGGAGGTAAAGAGCCAGCGCACCATCAGTGGCGCAGCCCACCTTGCAGGATCCTTCACCACCCCAAAAGGTCCATACGATTGGGTAGCAGGCTTGGAGGCATTAAACGGCACCTTTTCGAGAGTCGACCAATGGTGGCACCCTCGCGCAAAAGCAGGAACTGTCGCCAGCCATATTTCCGCGCCAGCCCAGAATGCGAAACTTGCAGAGCTTAGACGCATTGGCGAGAACACCGACGCTGGCACCCTGACCAGCCAAGGCACCAACTGTACCGTAGCGGCTTCCGGTGTTACCGCTGGCGCCGCAGATGCAGAAATAAAAGCAAAGGCTAAAATCGAAGCAGCCACCGTTGCAGACTTGAACATAGCCGAAGTGACCTTGTTTGCAGGAAAGGCTTCGTTGCCAGGCATTACCGCAGAAACCGCAATGGCCAAGGAAAAGCGCTTGACGGACCAGACGGCAATAGGCGACGAGGTTGCATTTGCAGCCACTGGATTGACACTTGCAAACGCTGCGGAGTGGTCCACACGCATGATAGTGGAAGCCACCAACCCATCAGCCACCATAGCGGAAAAATTGCTACCAGCAAACCAGTCCGGCTTGAGTGGATCCTACACGTTTGTAGACAGCGACAAGGTAGTAGGCGGTCGTCAAGGAATCAAAACTGGCAACTACACTTTTACGCGAGACGACGTTGCCTACTCCAACAGTGAGTTTATCCACCAAAACGCAGGTTTCTTCCAGCCAAAGCCTCGCGCGCACTTTGCGCACAGCGACAACACGTTGACCATCAAAGTGTACGACGTGCCAACCATTTCCTTTGAGGGTCCAACCGATGCAAGCACCGTGGCCGGCACCATTGCCACCGACAAAAACTTGGTCTTTGTGAAACAGGCAGGCAACACTATTGGCGACATGGACTACGCTGCCATGGCGAAAATCGTGTTTAGCGGGAGTGAAAACACCGTTGCTTTTCCCTCCTTGCAACCATCTGGCACTAACACCAACACCAATCCGAACAGCGAAATACAATTTGCATTTACACCTGTTGATGGTAAAATTACTATTGACACAGGCAAGGCAACGCCAGAAGAGACCAACGATACCTGGACGGTTACCGTAAATCAAACATTTACGGACAAATACGACGGGGAGACCACTGGCACCAAAATTGGCGCGTACATGGCAGGGCAAGCCATGGATTCCACGTATGGGAGCAGGGAAATGACCTTCTCCACGGTCAAAGGTGCCACCATGCAAATTGGAACAGGAAATGCAGCAAGCAATTTAAACATTGACAACTTGGTGCCGCACAAAGTGTGCCAAACCGCCATCCAAGAGCTTCCAACGGCATTTCAAGCTGCAACCTTCTTCACGTCCAACATTCGTGTTCATCGAGATATCGCGCAAGAAGTCAGTTTTACGCAAACCACCAACGCCAATGCTTTGAGTGAATTTATCGGGGTGTACGAAACAGCGCAACATGCGGACGTCACCAACAAAGTAGAAGGTGACAAGTGCGGCACGGTCACGCTGAATCGAAGCGCTTGCTTCTACCCAGCCGATGCAGCCAACGGCTTTGGCGGTGGCCACTTCAAAACAGAATATTCTGGTAATGTAGCAGCAGACAACAACGGGAAAAATATCTTGCAAGGTATCTGCGTCATAAATGGCACCGTTACTTTCCAAGGAGATGTAGAAATAAAGAAGCGTGCACAAATTCTTTTCAAAGACAGTGCAACATTTAAAGTTGCAGCAGGAAAATCGGTAACATTTCAATCGGACGGGGACGTTGCAAAGCCTATTCTTGCCAGGCACATTGACGATGCCAACTTGGAAGGTAGCAACGGTAGGTTTGTAGGCTTTGACTTTACTGGCGCAGGCGCGGTAACAATTAAAAATACCTTGATTGTAGGCGGGACAACCCAACTTACATTGGCAGCAAATTCAACGGTGGGTGGAGATGAAAACTCTGCAGTTCGCCTCTACAATGCTGCGTCCCTTGCAGTCGATGCATCGGCACAGACAGGAGGAAGTAACAGTTACATTCATGTTCGCAACGCGCAAAATGCCCTTAAATTAAACGGCGCCATTACAACCGAATACGTACTAATTGAGAACTGCTTTAACAAGGTTATTGAGCACGCAGGCGCAGCCCCAACCTTGAACCACGTAAACGTTGACATACTCAGCCAAATGGCCACGCCAACAAACGCAGCATTTTCCTTCGGTGCCGCGCCAAGTGGATCGTCTAACCGCATCTTAAAAAGCACCAACAAGCGCTTGCCGCGCAATGGAAATGGATTTCAAGACAACGGCAACAACACCGCTACGTTGGGCTCCGGCTCCAGCACCATTGATTTTGCAATCCAAGCACCAGTTGGTGGGGCTAGCAGGGGGGCGTCAAGCGCTTCCGTTTCCACGTGGGGGTCCACAAGCACAGACTTGTCTTACTTGCCAGACACCATGACAGATGGATTGGCGCGCCAAGCGGCAATAAAATACCTCCCAGGCCCCGCGTTACAGACATCGGTGGCTATTTCGTACAACGAGAAGTACGACCGCTACATTAACAGCAGCAGCGCAATTGTGCAATCCACCACCACCGGCCCAGACGACTTCACGATTGACACCAAGAATTATGGCTTGGGATTGGGATTTTCCGGCGGGGCAAACTTTGTCTACGGCAAAGCATCCATTCGCCACGCTGGCCTATCAAAGCCTTCCGTTGTTAAGAATGCCAATGGTGGCGTTGCTGGCGACATTACCTTGAGCGGGCTAAGCGAGCGACTGCTCTTCAAGGGGGAAATTGACACAACCCTGGCGACGGTTGGTCAAATGAAAGTTAGCGGTGCTGCGATGGACGTGACCATGGACGCTGCAGGTGTACTGACCATTCCAGACTCCGATGTGACCCAATTCTTGCGGTTGGTGGCAGAGGCAACACCGGTAAAAGCAGTAGCAGCAAAGGAAACGGCAGCTGCCAAGTACTTTCGTGCAACTACAATGGCTTACTACGGGCAGCGCCCGGAATTTTGGTTTACCAAGACAGCGTCCGGCAACAACAACAATTACTCCAAGTCTAACCAGCACGCGTGGTTAATGTCTCCAAAGACGGACGATGCAACCACGCAAGACAAAACGCTGTTGCAAGTGTCCCAGGCTGTCTACAACGCAGCGGTGTCGGCAGGCTACTACAGCGACTTTGTGAAGCAAAGCAAAACCTCCAAGCTGGTAAATGCATTTGTGTCTGGAGGTCTGCACTACTTGGTGGTAGAGGATCCAAGCGCTGCATATGTGCTGGATAGCGACATATTGTCACAGCAGCCACTGACCTTGATGTTGAGTGGCGGCGGTGCAAGTGCCGTACAGGCTACTGGGGTAGTCTCGAGCAGCGCCTTTGCATCTAACTCCATTGACTTTGACGGAAAGGTGGTGCCAGGCACACTGAGGTACGAGTTTCACAACACATATCACATGCCGCTTTTTGATGACCACGCTTATGGTATTGCATCAATCCGAAACACGGCAGCCGGAGATTTGGCAGAGACCGTCCTTGCTGACTCACAATACGTGCAACTTACCAGCAAAGACGAGGATGGTAAATTCAGTGCTCAGCGCAAGGACAATGCCGCTGCAGGAGCAACTGGCGCAGTGACCGCCATTGATTTCAGTGCAATAAGTGTCCCAGAAGCCGATCCAAGCGCAAACAAATACATTAAGCCAAACATATTTGCTGACCAAACAATTCCAATTGTTTCGCCAAACGCGTACATTTCGTCTATTAGCAAAGTAGACGTCGCAGAATTACCTGACATCCAACCACTTGGAAACAACAAGCGAGACTTGTCCATTCAATTCGGCAACACCAGTGGAAAGGCAAATGACGGTGAGCCAATCACCAACATCCGCATTACACCCACTATCCACACTGTCGACAACACAAGCAACATACTGTCAGGGAACCCAGCAGTCTTAACTCCTATTAAGCAGGATTACACATTTACTGGCCAAGACATTGGTGTCAACTTGCAAAAGGCGGCACTTGGAAGCGTTGCGCCAAACCACCACTTGTACCGGGCAATCACCGACAATTTTGGCTCCACAATTTCCCAGCAAGTGCAGTTTAAGTACAAAGTTACCTTTCCGGAGGGTGCTTCGTACGAGTTGACCACAAGCAACTTACCAAACATAAGCATAGGGGCGGAACCAAATCAAACGGCAACGTCGGTGACATTGAACGGTGTTGGCACCAAGTTAGGTATCTACGATGAATTGGAGCATGCCTTCAAGCAACATGCACCATACATTGGCAAGCGTGGTGGCGCGGTTGTGCTGCAAAACTTTGCCCGCGACGGATTCTTGGCAGATGCGGACGCACCAGAATTGTACGAAATCACCACCGACAAATCTGGCAGGTTGGCCAACTTAAGAGTGGACACTGTCACCCAGAAGCTGAAATGCAATGTGGTAAAAGAGGCACTTTTAAAGTTTATAACTTTAGGCGGATCGGCCTCATCGTCAGGTACCGGAGCCACGTTTACGCTGAGTGGCGACAAAACTATTCAGCAGGGTGACGTGCTGGAGCAAACCGACAGCGATGGGTTTGTTGTGCGAGACAGTGTAGCAAATGTTACAATTAATACCCAAAGTACCATCCAATTAAAAATGGTCAACAAGACCCAATTTCGCAAAACCACCACTTCTGTGTACCGTAACAATGTGTTGCTGTACAGTATTGGCCAAGCAAATGTAGAGATTCCAGCTCTTGTGTACTACTCAAGCACGACTGATCTTGGTTCCATGGGCGCATTGTTTACCCGCCCTAAGCCCTTCTTGCTATACAACGAAAAGAACATGAGCGCAAATGGCAAAGCCACTGTCGCATCTACTTCCGTGGCTAATAGTACCTTGGAAATCGTGTTAAATATTCCCGACACCAACGCTGCCACCGACATGCAGGCTGGTACTAATTTGCGCTTCTTAAGTATTGATTCAGGTAGCGGTGTTGCCAAGCAAGAGACTGACTTTGTCTCGCCACATGCTGACAAAAAGTTAAAGACCCAACTTAACAACGGCACCAACAAAGTGTGCAACAATTTGGTCCTGTTAGGATTGGACACAGAGACACAAAATCGGGCAATCAGCAAAAAGTACTTGGTGCACATGCAGCTGAAAAATGGCAGTAACAACATCAAACACTCGATTGCCTTTGTCGAATCGTTGGTTGGCGGCGGAAGTCAAAAGCCAAACCCATACGTGTTGGAAAATAGAAACGTCTACTCGCAAGGTATGATTACCCAGGCACACGGGAGGGAGTCGGTAACCGTGACGCACGTGCAGCAGAGTGCACAGGAAGTGGTTTTAACCTTGGAATTAGCAGATGTCAATGGTGACTTTGCCATCGGCACCTCTATTCGATACGGGGTTCCTACCGCCACAGTCGCATTTTCTCAAGGCAGTTTGCCAGTTGCCTTGGCAACCGGTGACAAAATATGGCAAGAAATTGGTGGCAGCGGTGTTCAAGTGGGCACTGTCAAAACGCAAAGAGTCGTGGGCGCCCAATCCTTCCAGTTACAGAATGTTAACTACGCTGACCTTGTAGGCGACATGTACGTAGGTACTACATGGGTGCAGGCAAACGTAAATAACAACAAGATTACCAACACAAGCGTTAGCAACAACTTTATTGGATCCTCCGGTGTGGTGGTGGCCCGCAACAGCAGCTCCGAGATCAAAATTCGCAGTGTGCAGGGTCACTTTGAGGGCGCGGGTAAATTCTTCAAGCAAAACGCCACCACTAGCCGCTACGAGGAGATCTCGGATACGCTCAACAAGGTCACCTCCAACGAAACAATTGCCACCGCCAACGAGATCAAGTCCATCACCATGGCAGCCACCCACATCAACAGCAGTGGCGATGGCTTGCACGAACTTGGGAAGTTTGACACTACTGATACCAGCGGCCCAAAATCGTACTTGTCCGGTATCTTGGTGCGCAAAGTGGATGCGACCATCGACTCTTTTGAGGACCAAATGTTCTTACAAACCTCGTCCACGAGCAGTGTGGCAAGCCTGCTAAACCAGCGCGACACAAGCGCCTTGTACGCCCCTGCGGCAGTAACGGTGACACCATCCAATGGTATAGAAACCAAGACCCAGCGAATAACCCTGAACCACATATTTGACGCGGGCGATACACTGACAATAAAAGACGACGGAGCAGCCATTGGTGCAGATGCTGGGGTTTTATCAATTACCGCCACTACCACAACAGCAGCGGCCGTAACATTGTTGAAAGATTACATCAACGCCATTGCCGGCTACTCCGCCAAAGGAGTGGCAGGCAACACAAGCCAGTTGGACGTGTCCAAAGTAAGCAGTGCCCTTGCGCTGACAGTGGAAGCGGCCAACGAAGGCTGTGAAGTTACCGCAACGGATACAGTCTCCGCGGGTAGTGCAGAAGTTCCTGCCGTGGATGCGCAAGTTAAAGTGACATTAGAAACCACACCAGCGTACGCAGCTGGCGAGGAGGTAAAAGTCACGATTAAAATTGGCGCTGCTGCTGCGGCCGAAGTATCCTACACGGTCGACGCAGCCGACGACACGCCTACCAAAGTGGCCGAAAAATTAAAAGCTGCGCTTGCAAGTGGCACCACCTTGGCCGCTAGCGACATACAAGTCAACGCAAACGTATTGACCATTACCAAGGCGGGCACAACCTTGCTCGTCAGCGCATTAAAACGTGGTACGGACTTGCAGACTCGCTTGGACCTTGACCAAAGCTTAGCGCAGACGCCTTCGCCAGCCAGCGTCACGATTATGTCACGCCCTGCTTCTTTGCAAGCAAAGCGGGCGCAATCCGAGGCAGTGGAAATATTGCAAGTTGGCGACGAAATCCGCATCCACTACAAGTTGGGCAGCGCCGAAAGCACCAAAGACATTGTCTTGGCCGAGGTGGACCAAGCCAGCATCATCGCAGCAAATCAAAGTGAGTTCTGGGGCATCAAGAAGGTGGCGCAGGAAATTCGCGACTTGGGCTTCTACGCCTACGTGGATGCCAGCCACAAGCTGAACGTGGCCTACGAAGCTGCTTCCGACTACGTCAAGATAGAATTGCTTGACACTGGCATCACCTTTACCGAGACGGCCGCAACCGGCACACCCTTCGCGCACACCGTGAAAATCGTGCCAGCCTCCTTTGACGTCACCGACATCTCCACGGCGGTGCCTGCAACAGGCGACTTGACCTTTATCAATGTCAACAACTGGGGAAACAACGTCACTCCTACCACTGGCTCTTTGACGTTTATTAACGAAGGCCAGGCTGCTTGGGGTGGAGACATTATCAAAGCAAGTGTGGCGTTTACCGTGGTAGCACCAGATAATGGAGTAGAATATACCCTTGTCGTTGGCGGAATAAGCGTAAATTTTACAAGGTACGACGATACAGCCGAAGCATTTGCAGAGGCAATTAAGGATGTTGCAGGTAGTATACCTGGCGGTTATACTGGTAATTTAGACGGTGCTACAGTCACGATCGTAAAAAACGACGGGGCAGATTTCACAGTCTCGGTGAGTGCCAATATGCTCGGAAAATCTACTATTACCGATGCAACCGAAATCAATACATCAGGAGGATCGGCAAACGGGTATACCATTACACCTTACACCGCGGTTGGGTCCACCAAATCATTTAACCTAACAGTGGACGGCAGTAACCAGTCCTTCACCATTGGCAAATCCGGACAAGGACACACTGCTGCTACTACCTATACCACCAAGTCAGCATTAAGAGATGCGGTGGTTGCCCACTTTAATTCTATCGCCGGTTTAGCCGCAGTTCCAAATGGCGACGCCGTGGACTTTACAAAAGCCGATGGTAACGATTTGACAATCGTGCACAACCAAGCGGGTATAACATCGCAAGGCGTGTCTCAAACCATAACCAACGGGACACCGGTATCCAACAACACCTTGACCATCACGGTGCAAGGATACAATGCCAAAACGTTTGCCATTGGTCAAGCGGCAGGTGGATATATCACTCATGAAGCATTGGCCACTGCGGTGGCTGCAGCGTTCAACGCAGAGACCGGATTGAGTGCTGTCGCAGCTGGAAGCAAAGTTACATTTACCAAAGCAACTACCTTCACCATCACCCACGATAACACGGACTCGTCGGTGACAGAAGCAACATCGCAAACATGCGTGGGATACCTTTCCGGTAAATCCATCGACATCGGCGAGTTCGGCGGGTTGGTCACTTCCACGTCGTCGGACATGTACAAGGTCTGGGCAAGCATCAACGGTGCTGCCAGGATCAAAGCCAACTCCCCAACCGCATTGAAAACCGCCATAAACAATCTTGGCGGCATCACGTGCGAGTTTGGCAACGACAGCCAAACCTTGTTGGTGACCGGGGCAACTTCCGTGCAGGCAGGAAAACAACTTCCAGCACGCCTTCGATACCAAATGACGATTGGGAATAACGTATTGTCCTTTGCCAACCAAACATTCAACGGAATTGCCTCTGTTGCTGCAGGATACACCGTCACCAGCGAGGACAAAACAGTGGACAACAGCACGGCCATCGAGTTTGTTGTCAAAGACGACAGCAACGCCGTCTTCCCTGCGGCCAGCACCTTCCAGACCTTTATCGAGATGAAGGAGGGCACAGCCGGCGTAGTCAATGCGTCAGACGTGCCGCCAGCCCAAGTGTTGCAAGTGACGCCAAACGTCATGAACACCACCAGAAACTTGTTCATGCTCCAATTTAGCGATGGCTCCAGCCAGACTATCGCGCACAACGCAAAAATGGTTGCCCAGTGGAATAACGAGAGCGGCTTTGCAGTAAGTGGGGAACATGCCGACCACATGGGTATGTTTGAAGTCTTGAGCACCAAAGCGAAATCGGTCGTGGACGTCAAGCAAGCCGTGGGCGCCAGCGGGGCTGTTGGCAACTTGAGCGAGCCCTTGTCCGAGTTGAGCATAATGTTTTCCGGGGCCGTGAAAGCCGGCACTACTACCTTTGACATGAAATTGCGCACCATGACCCAACAAATTAGTATGGCACAAGCAACTGCAATTGACAGTGACGTTGCTGCCTTTGCTACCCTTGTCAAGGGCAAGTTAGACGATATGGGTATGTTGGGCATTGACATCTCCACTACAGGTGCCACCATTACGATTCGCGGGGCCACCAGCATCCTCCAAGTGATCGACGCTGCAATTGGCGGCAACACCGAATTGATTGAGACGGTATCGTCCTACGCGGCTGCAGTTCCCGCAGTACCAGAGCAACACGTCTTGGTCTTTAGCGGAACACCGATTGCAAATACCAATTACACACTCAACGTGGATGGCGGCAATTCGGTGACTGTGCAGACTGCAAACGGTACCTTGGCACAATTAATTGACAATTTCTACGGTGACAGCTCAAAGTACACAGGTATCGCTGAAACCGATACAGGCATGACCGTAACCATGGCCAGTGCTTTAAATGCATCATTTGGCGCCGGCGGCCGCATCATTACTGGGGGACAAGCGGAAGAAGCAGCATCTGTAGGGGGTAGCAGCACCACCTGCAAAATATTTGAGGCGTTGTTAAGTAATAATGCGCCATATTTACACACGTTTGCGAATGCAGAATTTTACAACAGCCTAGCAGTCGGTGACGCAGTAAGCATTGAGTATGCAGGCACTTCCTACAGTGGACAAATTAAATCACTAAACAGCAACGCAGGCACAGCAGTATTAGAGAGCGCCATTGCTGGTTTTCCTAACGGCAATATGAGTACCGATGTAACCATCAGCACCGCTGCTACATCTACCAGCACCTTCTCCTCCACGCTGGACTTTACCAACGTTACCTTTGTCTTGGGCCACCAAATCACCGTGAGCCGCACTGCAAGTGGCGCAACCACCGAGTCTGCCAAGATTACCTACTACACAGGTGACAAAGCCACCCTATTAAATCAACTGGTAGCAGCCATTTCCGCAGCGCAAATTGCCGACACGGCCACCTCCGACGGTAATATTGTGACCATTGCCACCGATTCCGGTGTAACCTTTGCCGTAACCGTTGGAGCCTCCATCAATTAAGTTACAAGTGTGAGTCTAAAATATAGTTTAAAAAAAATATAATTACTTAAGTTAAAAAATCTCTTTTTTTTTCCTGCGAGGTATGGCAAAGAGGATGCCCAAGTTAAAGTGGCGCCACTATCCATACGCCTGCCAAGGTGTTGCCGTGCAACTTCCAAAGAAAAAATGCCCGGACTGCCAGCGGGAAATGTGTCAGCATTTTTGCTCGTGCGTTTATCGGCCAGTATATCACCTGTGCCTGGCCTGCAAAAATATTGTCTACATGTAAATGAGTCAAAGCAGTTACGTCGACCGAGGTGCCATTCCAATCGTTACCGATCCAATTCTACCGTGGATGTATGCCGCTGGAACCGGGCTGGCCACCATCTTTCTGCTTCTGTTGCTCCAGCCACCGTTTGTGCTGCACGCAGACGGGTCTCTCTCCATTCCCGCATTGATGGGGTGGGGAATCGCTGCCACTGTCGCCATTTACGGAATGCACCTGCTTAACCTGGGGTAAAAAAAAATAGTGACCTTATAAAAAAGACAATGAACCTCGCAATTGGCACCTCGTTGGGTGGCTTGGCTGCGTACGTCTACTACGTGCAGCAGCACAAGATGACCCGGCAAGACCTGTTTAAAGAGAAGATGAAGCTGTACAACAACGCAGTATTGATGGCGGGTATCCTGGCATGGCCGCTACTGTTTCAGCAAATCGTGGGGTGGGACAAGTTGGAGGGAAAGATGTGGTTTGCTTTCTTGTGGCCCACCCTGTTGCTGATGATGGGAATGGTGGAAATTTCAAAGAAGGAAAGCAAGGAGACAGCCTTCCAAAAGCAGTCAGAGATCAAGTCAAATGCCCACGGGTTGATCAACGCCAGTTTCGCCATGGGGATCTTGCTTACCATAATTCGTAATAGCAACAACGACAAGGCCCACAGCCAGGAAGGGGCGCAAATTTTAATGATCTCCCTCATGATGTGCATCGCATTCCTGCTACCCTTCTTTACGAAGGAGGCGGATTCGTACGAAGGCAACATCGTGCGGACTGGCCAGCAGTCAATCTTCCACATGGCCATCGGCCTTTTCATGGCGGGCATGTTCGTCTCGTGGAAAGCAGCTTAAAAAAAATCTTTCTTTTTTTTAAAAGTGCATCATGCTACCGTGGATCCTCGCAACCATTGCCTTGGTCTTTCTGTTGGGAACACTCCTGCTGCATGGTGGAAGCAAGCCTGCCAAACCGCGGCAGTACGACTGCATGGGAAAGGACAACGAGACAATATTGGTACTGATGCACTCCTACAAAAGCAACAAGGAGACTGTGTTTACGATGTGCCAGATGATCCAGGCTGCTTCTTGCCCGCACCGCCTCTTTTTTGGTATCCAGCAGGACGTCAAGCGTGAGCAAGATGTGTACGACATGTACGTCGCTACCGCAAACACGCCGCAGCTGAAGGACCATATTCGGGTCTTAACTCGCCCCTCGCATCAAACACACGGGCCACTGGCTTCATTGACCGAGATGTACAACCGGCTGCATGACAAGGAGCGGTATGTTTTACTAACGGCGCCTGGGACAATCTTTGCCGACGGGTTTGACGATTTGCTGGTGCGGG
>Ga0315315_10000851_pt1 | contig 27101 bp, 30 predicted proteins | sample M140m3416metaG_FD_203699 | JGI IMG/M metagenome (GOLD analysis project Ga0315315, IMG submission 203699) | Ammonia-oxidizing marine archaeal communities from Monterey Bay, California, United States - M1 40m 3416 | ecosystem: Environmental > Aquatic > Marine > Intertidal zone | place: USA... | reverse complement strand
AACTACAGAAAAATGTATTTTAATTTCTTCGGGCGCTAGTGCTGGTCAAACCTCGTGTAATATTTATACCACGGCTGCTACGTTAACAGGACAACCTTTAACCACAGGAACCAAATATTACGTTACCTCAACGGGTGGCTTTTCAAGTTCAGCGGGTAGCCCAAGTGTTAATGCAGGATTAGCAATTTCAACAACATCTTTACTTTTGAATGGAGACTCATAATGAGCCAGACTATAACTAGAAATGACGGCAACGTAAGCGTTTATGTATTTGACGACAGCGTTAATGTCGATTTATCAGCAACGCCTAACGCGACTGTGCGTAATAACGGCGGCAACGATTTTGACATTGGTGACCTTAATGCAAGCAATGCCACTCTGCACTCAGGCGTAACTGCTCCTGACGGATGGATGGGCGGTAAGCATACCTATGACGGCAGTGCTTGGGGCGATGTCAGCGGATGGGTCGATCCAGCGGCAGGAATGCTTGAGTCTGACAAAGTGCGCTATGCCGCTAATGCGACTTACAGCAGCACGTTTACCGATGCAGTACAGACTGAAATAGACCGGATTAAAGCGTTGTAGGAGAGACTAAATGGCAAATGTAGAGCGTTTGCTTTTAGAAACGGGGTGCAAGTATTCTACTCTTGCTTACAAAGAAGAGATAAGTAAGGCTATAAAGATAGAGTCAAAGATTACCTCTACTACAGCCTATGTAATAAAACTTAAAACAATAGATGTTATTTGTTTCCGTGGCACTCAACAGTTAGGAGATTGGCTGTTTAACATTTCAGCCATTCCTGTTCCTTATGCTGGACGATTGTGTCATGGCGGCTTCGTAGCTGCTCATGCGTCTGTATGGGGAAAGATAAAGAAACACATAGATTATGACAAAGACACGTTAATTTGTGGTCACAGTCTTGGTGGGGCTTTAGCTGAGTTGTCAGCAGCAAAGATTTACAAGAAGCATAAGCGTTTAAGTTTAGTTACTTTTGGAAAGCCTAATACTTTTTTCAAAGGCTTCAAACGTCCAATGAATCTTGTCGGTCAGTTGTCTGTTGTTTCTGGAAGTGACTTGGTAGCTAGAATACCTAGACTTTGTTATGGGCCAAGCTCCAGTCAAAAAATTGTTTACTTTGCTAACAACGGAAAAGATATTATTAATCCTTCTGCTGACGTAAAGAAAAATGATTTTATGAGTAAAAAGTCAGATGCTATATCTGACCATTTTATGGAAGGTTACGAAGAAAGGTTATTCTGTTATATAGAAAATGAAACAAAGAAAAAACGAAAAGCTCAAACTTTAACAAAAAGTCGGGCTGCTAAAACGGGGAAATAGTAATGTATAAAAATGTGATTGCATTAAGTTTTATAGTGCTTAGTGGTTGTTCTGTTTCAGAGGATATGATCGCTAACAAAGATTTATATTGTAGTGGTGTATACAAAGGTATAAGAGCTGTCGGCAGAGTAACTACAGAAGTAACTACAGGCATAAGAATACCTGACGTATGTGAAACGATTGAAGAGGTTGTAGAAGAAAACGCCGAGGGAAAGCAGTAAAGAATCTTGAAGCTTTGCTAAAAATTTGGCTACTTCTTCGACCGTAAATGAGGTTAGTTAAATGATTGGTGAGATTGCTTTAGCATTAAAAGCCTTAGATAGCGCCTATGCTGTTTGTAAAAATGTTGTTGGTAAAGCTAAGGACATAGAAGATTGTGCAAAAGAAGTAAACAAATTCCTTTTTGCTAAAGCAGAAGTAGACCAACATATAGCAAAAGCTAAAAAAGAAGGAAAGGAAGACTTATTTGAAGGTTCAGCTATACAAGAGGCTATGTCAATTAGCCAGTTAGAACAGCGGCAGGAAGCTATGATGGCTAGAATAGGTCAAGCATATTCTGACAACTTTAAATCTCACATATGGGCAAAAATTAAGAAAGATGCTGAAATAATACAAAGGAAAAGAGATGCCAAAGCAAAAAGAGATAAAGAAAAAGCCGCTCGCAGAAACAGCGATGATGCATTGTTAATTAAACAATTAGCGTGGGTTTTTCTTTGTATGTTTGGCGTTGTTGCGGTCATTGCAGGGGTAGCTTTTATTTTCTTTGGAGTTGATTCTTAGTGAAACTTAATGGTCTATTAAAAACGCTTGCACCCACGATTGCCAAGACTATTGTTTCTGGCAACCCAGTTGCGGGAATGGCGATTAAGCTTCTGTCTGACAAGTTAGGGATAGAAGAAAAGAATCCAGCAAAGATCGAGAAGTTTCTTGAAAAGAATCCTGAGAGAGCTGCCGAAGTAAAAGAGGCTGACAGGGATTTTGAAGATAAGATTAGAGAAATGGAGATAGACCTAGAAGCTTTCAACATAGAAGCTCAGGACGCAAAGGATGCTCGTAGACATTTCAGCAAAGATAGAACCTCAAAAGCTTTTGCGTTAATAAGCTTAATTGGTTTTTTGTTGTATTGTTTTTTTGTCACGTTAATGGGGGACGATGTGTCAGATGCTACCACTAATTTGGTTATCGGTTATCTGGGTGGGCTTGTCTCATCAGCAGCCTCCAGTTTTTATGGAAGAGACAGTAGTGTCAGGAAATAAAATGGAAAAGCTAATTGAAACTTTAAAGCGTCATGAAGGCGTTCGATCTCACGCTTACACAGACTCTTTAGGTATTTTGCATATAGGTTGCGGTAGGAATATTGAAGGTTCTGATGACCATAAAGGTCTGGGTCTAAGCGAACAAGAAATAGACTTTATGTTAAGCAATGACATTGCACGAACTATTAAAGAATTAAGTTCTGAGTATGCTTGGTTTAATGATCTTGAGGATGGCGCTAGGCGTGATGGGATTATTAATATGCATTTTAATCTTGGCAGGGTTCGTTTTGCTAAGTTTAAAAAAGCTATTGCTCACATGGAAAGAGGTAATTACCAGCAAGCATCTTCTGAATTTTTAGATTCACTTTGGGCAAAACAAGTAAAGGGTCGTAGCTTAGAGGTTACAGACATGATCAAGACGAACACTTATGTCTAATCCTTATATTTTTAAAGCTATTGTTTCTAAAATTGTCGATGGGGATACGATGTATGTTACAGACATTAGTCTTGGTTTTGGGCAGTATAATAGGGGTGATACTGGGCGGGGTATTTGTTTGCGTCTTAATGGAATCGACACTCCAGAATCTAGGACAAGAGATTTGGAGGAGAAACAATATGGACTCGCGGCAAAAGCATTTGTCCAAGCGTTCTCTCCGGTAGGTACTGAGGTTACTCTTAGGACTTACAAGAAAGGCAAGTATGGACGGTGGCTGGCTGACATCAAGGTAGGCAGCAAGTGGCTATGCAAAGAGCTTCTCAAGAATCATCACGCAGTTGAATATGAAGGTCAGAACAAAAAAGAGATACAGGAAGCTCATCTCCTTAACAGGTCAAGGGTAATACTAGATGTTAGTTAAGTATGAATTTAAGCCGGGAATTAATCGAGAGGGAACTCAGCTAACGGCTGGGACTGGTTGGTATGATGGCGATAAAATTAGATTCCGCAAAGGCCGTCCTGAGCAGATAGGTGGATGGCAAAAATACTCTACTAACTACTTCCTTGGCATCTGTCGATCTTTGTTTGACTGGGTTGCTTCCTCTGCTATTGAGTATCTTGGGGTAGGAACCAATTTAAAGTTTTATATCAATCAGGGTGATGTTTACTTTGACATAACCCCGCTGAGAGAAACCACTGCCGCTGGCGCTGTTACCTTTGCTGCTGTAAACGGTTCTTCAACCCTTACTGTGGCAGATATAAATCATGGAGCGATTGCTAACGATTTTGTTACTTTTAGCGGTGCGGCTACTTTAGGTGGAAATATTACGGCTGCTGTTTTAAATCAAGAGTATCAAATAGCCACTATAGTAGATGGAAATTCTTATACTGTATTAGCTAAAAACACTGTTGGGGCTGCTGTTGTTGCTAACGGTTCAGATACAGGTAATGGTGGAGCTGCTGTTGTTGGTGCTTATCAAATCAACACTGGACTAAATACCTATGTAGCATCTTCTGGCTTTGGAGCAGGAACATGGGGAGCTGGAGGCTGGGGTGGCTCTACGCCGATTAGCGCAGGAAACCAATTAAGGCTTTATTCGCAAGACAGTTTTGAAAACAACTTGTTGTTTAATGTTCGCGGTGGTGGCATTTACTACTGGATTCAAACAACAGGAACAGGTGCAAGGGCTGTTGCTCTTGCTGATGTAGCAGGAGCTGTTAGTCCTCCTTCGCTGTCTTTACAGGTCATGGTCTCAGAAACAGATGCTCACACTATCTGTTTTGGGTGTAATGAGATTGGACAAACAACCATTAATCCTTTGCATATTCGATGGTCAAATCAAAGGAATCCTGTTGACTGGTTACCAACAAGCACAAACTCTTCAAGCTTTGCTAATTTATCAGCGGGTTCCTTTATTGTTGGAGCCATTAAAACCAGACAAGAAATACTTGTTTTTACCGACAGCAGCATTCATTCAATGCGTTTTTCTGGCGCACCAGATGTTTATCAGTTTGATGTAGTTAACGAAGGCTTGTCCATGATCTCCCCTAACGCAGCAACGAATGCTGGAGATATGGTTTTCTTCATGGATCGCGGCGGCTTTTACTTCTATAACGGATCGATTCAAAGGCTTACCTGTACAGTTTTAGACTATGTGTTTGGAAGCATTAACAAAGATCAGGAATACAAGGTATTCGCTACCACTAGCGTAGATTTTTCAGAGGTTTACTGGTACTACCCGATTGGTAGCGGCAATACTGAATGTACTAACTATGTTTCTTATAACTACATGGAAGACTCATGGGCTATAGGAACTTTGACAAGGGGAGCTTGGATACCAGCTAACACTAGACGTTATCCTATTGCCTCGTCTGCTATTACCTCATCAGATAATAACTACCTGTACAATCATGAAAATGGTTATGACGCTGATGGACTGGCTATGAATGCTTACATAGAGTCTGGCGGGGTTGAGATGGGAGATGGCGAACAGTTTATGTTTGTTAATCGTCTGATTCCTGACTTTGAGTTTAGAGGCACTACTGCAAGTGCTTCTATGGACTTAATCATGAAGGGTAAAGATTTTCCTTTAAATGATGCTACAACCATAGCGACTACTACCGTTACTGAAAATACCGGACAGTCTTTTATAAGAGCCAGAACCAGAGAATCTATTATTCGGGTAGAAAGCAGTGGTACTGGTTACGGTTGGACGCTAGGTCAGTTAAGATTTGACGTTAGACCTGACGGGAGAAGGTAATGGCTCAGAAAATAAATTTAATTGTATTGCCGACAGCTAATCCTGAATACGACTTTCAGAACGAATTAACGACTCGCAGAGCTATTGAGCGTTCTTTTGCGGATGTCGATGATGACTTTGCTAAGATATCGAACAAGGTAGATAAGGTGGAGTCTTTGGCGTTAAAGCGTTTTCAATTTCTTCTAATGGGAGCTTCTGGTAATGGCTGATCAAATCAAGGTACTTGGTCAGTTATCTCCATCAGCGACTACGACAGAAACATTATATACTACCCCTGACCTAACGCAGACCACTGTTAGCTCGTTGGTTATATGTAATCGCAATAGTGGCAATCAAAGTTTTAGAGTCAGCATCCATGTTGCGGGTGCTGGCACAGATAACAAGCAATACCTTTATTACGACAAAGAAATTACGTCAAACAATACGATAACCGTTGTTATCGGAATAACCCTTAATCAGGCGGATGTAGTTAAAGTTTACGCAAGTAATTCAGACTTGAGCTTTAATATGTTCGGCGTAGAAACTACTTAGGAATAAGTATGAATATAGCACCTAAACCCCCATTAGCTAGACAAGGCCAGCAGCTCGCCTCTCACGGGCGTTACGGCGACACAGAGTTAGTTCATATGAATCCCTATGAGGTTCAAGGATTAGCCGCTATGTCTCCCACAGGGCAGCTAACGACCAATCCAGAAACAGGACAGCCTGAAGCGTTTCTCCCTATGCTTGCTCCTCTTTTGGCTCCCATGCTGGGTAGTACATTAGGAGCTACTGCGTTAGGCGGCGTTTTGGGTTCTTCAGCTTTAGGTGGGGCAATTGGTTCTGGTCTTGCTACATGGGCGATGACAGGAGATTTTGAAAAAGGACTTATTAGTGGTGTAACAGGTTTTGGTTTAGGTAAGGTATTAGGAGCAGGGGCTGATGCTGCTAATTTAGGAGGCGAATTGGCTGATGTAAGTGCAGCTCAGGCTAATGTTGCACAGCAAACAGCCAATTTAGGGAAGGAATCTGCTGTTCAACTTGCAGCAGGAATCCCTACTCCAGAATCAGCAGGGTTTTTAGCCAACGCTCAGCCCATTTCTGCGGCAAATCCGGGCGGCAATATGGGGCTAAATATTAGTCCCAATCAATTGTCGCAACTTCAGGCCAAAGATGCCCTAACAGCGCGTATAGGAGATTTAGACACAGCTAGACAAGGACTTACTGCTGGTCAAAGGTTAGGAGCGTTTGGTAGCGGAGAAGGTCTTGCCGCAATGGGTAAAGCGGCTTTACGTCCTGATGCTTTACTGCCAATAGGCGTTGGTCTTGGTACGATGGGCCAAGTAGAGCAGCAAGAAGCTATGGAAAAGCTTCGTAAAGAGACGACAGCTAGAGATGGAGCTTACGCTCAAAGTTTTAAAAACGTCTTAACTGATTCTTTAGGTATGGCGCGTGGTAGTGAGCCAAACCCTTATGCTTTGGCATATTCTGCTGACGGCGGCAGGATGGCTTCTGGTGGAGTAGTCAAGAGAAGAACAGGCGGCAGATGGGATGCTGACGGAGGATATGAAGGAGAAGGCGAAGACTACGATTTCACCGATGTAGATACTGCTGTTTCTGGCATAGCGGGATACGGTCTTGATGAAGACAGCAATTATTATATCAATCCCAAAAAAGACAGCGCAGGAGAAAGGCAGTCGTTTTTAAGGGGCAATTTTAAACAAGACTCGCCTACTGACTATCGTCATGGGTTTGAAAAAGAATTTCAGTTTTTTGATTTTGTAGAAGACAGACCTATCGAGCGTTATGCTGACTTGTTTGGAGCAGGAGCGAGTGACTATCTGGCTGGCTTGTTGGCTGGTAACACTGGCGATGCTCCTACAACGCCTACTTACAAACTAGATGATGTAGATAAAGAGACACTTAAAACAAGTAACTTCTCTGGTATAGGGCCGGGAGCTGGACAGGGCGGAGATGTAGCCCTTGCTCCTCTTGTTCCTGCTGGCGGTACTAGCGGTGCAAGCGGTCAGACTCCAGTAGCTGGAGGAACGGTTGCTCCTGCTGGTGGATTTATTCCCGCTGGTACGGTTGGTACGGCTGCTCCTCCTTCCACCCCTCTTGATGGTGGTACGGTTGATGACAAGCGTGGAGTTTCCGCAGGAATGAAAGCTCTTCAAAATTTAAATATAGATCGAGATCAAAAATATACTAGAGAAGAAGGTGAATCTGTTTACGATATTATGCAGGAATATCAAGATGTTGACGCTGCTAAAGTTGCTGATTATTTTTTCGAGGATATGTATGCAGATGATCCTATACAAAGTACCAAAAACATTGAGGGAGCTGCCCAGATTGTTGCAGATCGATATCAGGCAGGAGAAGATTTTGGATTAGGTAGAAGGTTTGGTGGTGAAGGTAGTTTTGAGCAGGCTGATGTAGACAGAGTTTATGCAAACCTTACCGGGGATGAACCAGTCAATTTTGCTACCGCAGCAGATTACTTTAATGTTAGTGGTGATGAGTTACAGGCAAACCTTGACGCTATAACGTCAAGAGCTGCTGCTGCTGAGGTTTTGGGTGACATACCAGCAACTGATGGAGATGCTGTTTATGATGCTATCGAAAGCGGCCAAGTAACCGTAACTGATGTAGCTAATCATTACGGGTTTACTTACGAAGAAGTAAGAGCTGCTCAAGATGCAATAACTGCTCAAAGAGCTGCTACCGGATATACTCCGCCAGCGCCAGCGCCAGCAACAGTTCCGGCAATGGGTAATATAGACCCTCAAGAATTAGCAGATCAAATAGCTGCTGATTTAGCTGGGATGAGTTTTGCTGAGCTTGAACAGGCTGGTATACCCTATGCAAAAGGAGGGAAGACTGGCAAAAGAAGATTTATGACTCGGATGGGAGAAGTTGAACTTGCCGAAGGTGGATTGGCTGATGTTCCTGTTAATCAAGAGTTTATGCAGGAAATTCCTCCTGAAATGATGGCAGTAGAAGAGACTACAGTTGTCGAAGAAATGCCTCCTGAGATTGATTATAATGATCTAGTTGCGATGACTGTAGAAGCAGTTAAGGGAAACCTAGAAGACGCAGATTCAGTAATTAATCTTTTTATTGAGGAATATGGCGTAGAGAAGTTTAGAGAGCTTAGAGATATGGTTCTTCAAAGCATCGTTCCAGATGCTCAAACAGAGGGAATGATTGCTGGCAGCAGTGGTGGAATGGACGATGAGGTTATGGGAATGATTGGGGAAACTCAGAGAGTTGCTGTATCACCGGGGGAGTACATTGTTGCTGCTGATGTGGTGTCAGGACTAGGAGATGGTAACTCTGATGCTGGGGCTGATGTTCTTGATGATATGATGCAGGGAGTAAGGAACGCGAGGTCTGGAGGACAACAACCTAAGCCTCTTAACAAAGCTGCGGTGATGCCAGCGTGAGCGAGATAACTATTACTTACGTTGAGCCTAACTACATTCAAAGAATTTGGCCTGACGTAAAAGATTACATTGCTACAGCATTAAACAAAGGAGTAGAAAACAAGGGCATTACTCCAGACTATAACTTAGATCATGTTCAATCTTATTTAACGAGCGGAGAATGGTTGTTAGTCGTTGCTGCCGATAAAGATAAGCATATTCATGGTTGTGCCACCGTTTCATTTGTTAATTATCCTATGAGTCGGGTTGCCTTTGTGACTTCCACGGCAGGAAGATGGATTACTAGAAAGCCAGAATTTGAAAAATTTAAAACATTACTGCAAGCTCATGGTGCGACAAAGATACAGGCTCTTGGAAGAGATTCTATGGTACGTCTTTGTAAGCGTCATAATTTTGAGCCTGTAAATACTTTAGTAGAGGTGGACATATAATGGGTGGAAGCAGCGGTGGTGGTGGTCAAAGTACAGTTACTACTCAGGTAGAAAAATTACCTCAAGAGTTAGTTCCATTTTATCAAGACCTGTTAGGTCGTGGTGTCTATGAATCCTTGACGGGATACGAAACTTATCCTGACCGAAGACTTGCCGAGTTTGATCCTTATGAGGCTGGCGCTCAGGAAGCGTATGCAGAAATGGCTTTGGAGGGAACCCCTCAAGGTTTTGCGGATGCCCAGACTGGCATGAGAGAGATAGCATTGGGTAGTCCTTATGAGAGGGCTATAGCAGGAGATGCCACAACGCAAGGTCTTGCTCAGTTGTTTCAAGACGCTGGAGCAACCCCTGATTTTTACGGCTCTAGAGAGCCAGCAGCAGAGCCTCCACAAATGATGGGGTTAGAGCCAACAACTCCCGATGGTGTGCAGTACGACCCAAGCAATATTGTCCCTAACACTACTGGACAAAGATTGCTGGATGACAACATGGATGAGTCTATAGCACAGACGATGAGCGAAAGACCTCAAGTGTCTAATGAAATGGGAAGGTATATGAATCCCTTCCAACAAACATTTCTAGACAGGCAAAAACGTATGGCGAGGGATGAAGCTGCAAGACAGCAAAGAAACTTAGGTTTAGAGGCTGCTCAGGCGGGTAGCCTTGGTGGTGGCTTTGAGGCTGTAGCTAGATCAGAGCAGCAAAGAAACTTAGCTAATCAGCTTCAGGACATTCAAGCTTCTGGAGATATGGCTAACTTTGAACAGGCAAGAAGGGCTTATGAATCTGACCGTCAGAACAGAATGGACGTTGCTGATCTAGGGCTTAGAGGATTTGAAGGAATAGGCAGAGATGTTGATCGCAGAGGAGCCGCAGCACAATCAATGGCTAACTTATCTGGTCAGCGTCAGGCTATGGAGATAGATCGACTAGGAAACCTTGAGTCGGCAGGACAAAGAAGAAGAGGTCTTGCTCAGCAGGGTCTTGATATCGGATACAAGGATTTTCAACGTCAGCAAGCTTTTCCGCGAGAGCAGCTTAACCTTTACTCTAGCTTGTTAAGAGGAGTCCCTGTAGGGCCGGGACAATATACTTCTACTTACGGAGATCAGCCTTCTGCATTTCAACAGCTTGTAGGCTCTGGTCTTGGTGCTGCTGGCTTGTACGGAGCAACGCAGGGTAGCTCAGGCGGCTGGGGTTCTGGCTGGGGAGGAAGCTAATGGCTAATATTCTTGAACAAGAAGATGATTTAAAAGGAATGCCCGATTCCATGTTGCTCATTGAAATGGAGCAACCTAGCGGTAGGTATCCTCCGTTTCTTATTGCCTCAGAACAGCAACGCCGTAATAGTATGCGTGAGAATTATGCCGCTTCTGAACAGCAACCTACAACAACTATTGCAGAGCAGGAGTTTCAGAAAGGTTTGGCGAGTGCTATGCCTACAAGTTCTCCTGTCCCGGTTACTCCTAACTCCTCGTCACCTCCGTTCCCCGTAGGTGATGTCCAACAAGGGTTGGCTGGGGCAGGAGTCCAAATGATGGCTAATACAGGCGGTCAGTTCCCAGACCTAAGTGGCGATGGCAAGGTCACACGCAAAGACATTCTGATGGGCCGTGGTGTGGTGACAATGGATGGCGGAAGGAAGACTCCGCCTTCAGGGAGAAACCATACAATCGGACGGATGATCTTAGACTCCAGAGGAGAGGATTGGAGAAATTATCAAGATGATTATGTAGAGTCACTCGGAAGGGAACAAACAGAACAATATTATGCGTTGCCAGAAGACTCTGGTTTAGGAGCATTAGTTCAAAGACCTAGAGCGGAAACTATATCCCTTGAGGAGCTAAGGGAAAATCAAATATCAGCTCCTGACATGATTAATCGTTATAGTTTAGCGTCTAAATATGGTCAGCCTTTTGGTGGGCCGGGAGCAGAAGAGCCTCCTACGACATTTGAAAGTGTGGTAGGAAATATAAGAGATACTGTGCAAAATTTGCCCACAGAACAAATGTCAGAGTACGAAAAGTCTCTGCTTCCTCCCTCTGTTTTAGCAGCTTTACAAACTAGGGATGCCTTCGGAGTAGTTCCCGAAATTGCTGGAGAAGTAGCAGACCCTCTCGTTGGTGGTTTGTTGGATTTTGGTACTGTTGTGCTTAGTGGTGATCCTACTAACCCTTCTGAGCAAAGGGCCGTTGCAGCGCAAGAGATTGGCGATACTACTGGTAACTTACTATCGGAATATTTGCCTGATTTTAACTTTGACAGCGGAACGGACTTATATGGTCAGTTTGCTGATTATCTTAGAAGCCCAGAAGCACTGAATTCCTTTGAACAAACTTTGAAAAATGCTGAGCCGGGAGTGCGAAGTGTTTTGGAGTTTATTCAAGATGCAAGTGGTTTTACAGATTATGAAAACAACCTTAATAATACTAGAGAAGAATCTAATGTAAGCGAAAACCCCTCTGTCAAAACAGACGCTGCAAGAGGTGGTTTTCCTACGCCAAGTCAAGAAACTATTATGCAAAATATCCTTGCTGGTGGGCCTCAACAACCCGGCTTTGTTGGCGGCAATATGGTGACTGATTCCTTGGTAAGAGGTGCTGTGCGTGAAGGCATTGACGAAGGGATGGGTATTGGCGAAGAGACAATGATAAATATGAACGAGGCTTTCGGTGAGTTTGATACAGCTCAAGCTGATCAAGCTGAGAATCTTAGAGAACTAATAGGAAGAACTCGCGGAGAGGCTAAAAACAGAGCATTCTACATGGGTATGGCCGCATTAGGCTCAGGTATTATGAAAGGCGATATGGCTGGCGGTATGGATAAAGCGGTAAATATAGCAAGTGATATCACTGCTCGCGGAGAAGCCTCTATTGCGCCTCTCGCTGCTGCTGCTGCGACTCAACCAGCTCAGGCTGCTAAAGATCGTATTGATGCTTTGGCTTCCATTGCGAGAGCTGATGCAACCTTCCAGAATGTCCAAGCGCAATTGAAGCGTGAAGGCGGTTTGGATAGGAGAAGTTATAATCAGCTAAGAGGTTACGCTATCAGGGCAGCTCAACAAGCTATAGGCGATATGGACTACATGGAAGGCTTGGATACGCCACAGGCGATAGCAGAAGCTATAAGTCAGATTGCTGATCAAATGATGGGAGAGTACGCCCCTCTGATGCAGCCTATAGGCAATGAGCTTTTTACCCCTAACGCTGATGGTAGCTATCGTTTTATTGGACAACTGCCAGAGTAATGGTTCAGATAATTGAGGTATTACAGGGAGGTCAGCCAGTTAATGTTCAGTTTCCTGATGACATGTCTCTGGATGATATCGCAGAGGCTTTGCAAGGATTTCCTCCTAGCGGGGCTGTTGATCAAACTTTTGCTACTCCAGACCCCGTTATTCCTCCTGTAGAAGATCAGTCCATATTTCGCTCTTTCGCTGACGTTCCCTTAAAAATTGGTTCGGGTATTGCTTTGGGCGTGAAGGGCATTGCTGAGGCTTTTGGAGCTGACAGTGAAGTTGCTCAAAACATTGAGGGAATCGAGGGTTATTTAGATAGCCTTCTTTCCGCTCAATCAAGAGCGGATAGCGCTGAGATCGCTAGACTGCAAACAGAGGCGCAAGACAAAGGTTTCTTAGATCAAGCTAAAGCGGCTCTTAAAGGTATATCGGTTGCTCCTATAGACTTTGCTGCACAGACACTAGGTACTGCGTTGCCTGTAATAGCGGCTACGGCTGCGGCTGGTCTTGCGGGTCTTCCTACGGCAGCAGTGGGAATAGGTACTGGTTCTTTGATGGGGACAGGTATTGTCAAAGGCAGCATCTTTGACGTTGTAGAGGGCGAGCTTTTAAAGGCGAACGTCCCTCCTGAAGAGGCAGAATCGGTTGCTCAAGAGGCTCAGTCTTATCAAGGGGGAAATCTAGATCAAATTGGATTAGGCGCTATTCTTGGAGCTTGGGCTGCAAGAAGCGGAATAGAGCCAGCCATTGCACGAATGCTGTCCAGAAATATAGCGCAACGAGGAATCTTTCAGGGAGCTGTTGTTGGTGCTGCTACCGAAGCTGTACCTGAAGCCTTTCAAGGCGCTCAAGAGCAGTTAGCTAGAAACCTAGCTCAGATTAGAGAAGAGCAGATTGAAGATGTCCCTTTGTACAGAGGTGTTGCAGGAGCTGGAACTTTAGAAGGTTTGGCTGGAGGTATTGGTGGTGGTGTATTTGGAGCCGCATCCTCTGGCGCTGCACCGCAACCACAATTACCCACTACTGAAGACTTGTCAGAGATAACTCAGCCCGAAGATATCGTTACTCCTGACCTCCCCGCAACAGAACCTACCCCTGACTTATCAGAAGATACCACCCTCCCTCCACTTGAAGATCGACTCAGCCTCATTGCGCCTAACTTGCGTGGCACTTTAAAAGGTCGAGGACTGGACGATGTGGGTCTTGAACTTGCTGCTCGTCTTGACCCTAAAGCACTCCAAGGTATGCGTGACCCTGATCAGGTAGACGCTATCTTTGATCCTGACCTCAATACCATCTTCCTTGGCGCAGACCGCATCAAGGGATTTGAGCAAATGGATACCCCTCAGTTGCAGAGAGAGTTTGGTGGTCTGGTAGACCATGAGATGGTACACGCTGTTAAGCGTATGAATTTATGGAAAGACTCTGAGTGGAAGGTTTTGGAGAATGCTGCGAGACGCAGAACGAATTCAGAAGGTCGCACTTATATGGAAGCGGCTCTGAATGATTACAACCAAGAGACATCAGAGATTCAAACCGAAGAGGCGGTTGCTGAGCTTATCCGTGACACGTTATCAGGAAGAACTGGTTTGGCTGGACAACCTTTGTCGTTGATCCAAAGATTTGTAGAATTTTTTCGCAAAATGGGTAACTCATTAACAGGCACAGGTTACGCCAGCTTCAATCAAGTTGTAAACGATATTGAAACTGGAGTCACTGGTGGTAGACCCAGAGTAGCTCAGCCACAGGCAGAAGCAACTATCATAGGTGAGCCAGCCTTGGCCTCACGAAAAAAAGTAGGATATTTACCTTCTGCTGATCCGCTTACTATTTTACGTTCTGAAGGGAAAATCGAGGTCGATGGCAGTGATCCTCTTTCTACCTTCTTCGCAAAGAAAGCCGCGAAGCAGGCTGGGTATGACAACGTGGCTGAATATAAGGCTGCGGTCAAGTTGGATCAGGAATCCTACGAGAAATATGCAGATGATCCTCTGGCTGTGAGGGAGGCTCTTGTTAAAGGTGAAAACCCTTTTGGTGAAAAAAATGAGTTCAAACTGAGAGAAGAGGCGCTTTCCTTGATAGATAAAGAGATTTTGGGTTTTACCGCGATGCGTGATCCAAAATATTATAAGTCTCTTAAAGAGACTATGGTTGGAACCAAAAGAAGGCCGGAACCTTTTCAAGGGGTTTACGAAAATGTCCTAAGCACCGAGATGACTAAGGATGAGTTTATAGAAGAGTTTGATGAGATGTTCAATCTTGGCTCCACTTCAGAACGTGCAACTCGACAAGGAATTAGCGTTGTTCCTTCTAAGCCATTAGCTTCTCGTATGAAAAGATTTCGAGAGGAAAATCCAGATTACACTGACCGTGTTTATCAAGACCCTAGAACTCGGCAAAAAAGAGCTAAAGAGCAAGGGTTTGATACTGAGAGAGTTTATTACCACGGAACTGCCGATAACTTTCTGGAGTTTAATCCCTTGAGAACCCAAATAGGGCCAAGACAAGGCACTGGAGTTTATCTGTCTGATAATCCCTACACCGCCTCTACCTATACTGACGAAGGTCGATCTCAACCAAAAGGAAAGCCCCGTCGTAGCCCACAGGTATTGCCTTTATACACTCGCCTTAAAAATCCAATTATCGTTTATGCAGATGGAAATTTTTGGAATGGCTTAGGGCCAGAAATAAAAGTTGATGTTCCCAAAAATCTTACGGGTGGCTATGAGGGATATTTTACGCTGAAGGAGATAATGCCCAGCGAAGAAGATGTTGAGGCTCAAAAGTATGACGAGTTTGGTAATGTGCGTCCTATTCCTAGCATGGGTGGGCCTTTATTATGGGACACAAACGAAATCGCTAGATGGGCTAGACAACAGCCGGGGGTAGACGGGGTTATCTTTGAAGACATAATAGATGTTGGCGTAACTATTCCAAGAGGTGTGAAAAGAAGTGATTATTATAAGAAGGCAGCTATACCTTCAAGAAACTTAGTTATTTTTGATGCGGAGAATATCCGCTCCGTTAATGCTGAGTTTGAACCCAGAGATACTAAGTCCACTCAACTGATGGCCTCTCGTAAAAGACTACCTCTGACACCTCAAGAGCAAGAGCTGTCAGGTAGAGCTATTCTGGAATCTGGCGGTAGGTACGATGAAGACACAGCTAATTTAATTACGCGACCTTTCGCTGAGCTTTTAGATGCGCGAGTTCAAAGCATTTTTGGTAAGAACCTTGCCGACACCACTCCTGAGAATAAAGAAATTATTTCTAACGTCATGGTTGACGAGGCTCTGTCTGAGTTGGATGCAGAGGGCAATGCTGTTGGATGGTACAAGCAGACTTTGGTAGACATGATGGATACGTTTAACCAAATGTATCCCATTGAATCTCAAAATCCTGAGAACGTAAGTCTATTTAAACTGGCTTTGGCGATTACTTCAAATGGTGCGGATGTAAAAACAAACACCCAGAATGCTTTATCAATATTCGATGAATATATTGAAACAGGGAAAATCCCACTTAGAGGTTTTGGCGATAAGTCTGCTGCGATGAAGCAATCGTTTCAGCTCTTTGATTCTTTAGTTGAGAAAGCAGGAGGCTCTAAAGAAAAAGTATTTGATCTAATAAATCTAGAAGGAACGGTACGCGACATAAAGAAGCTTACTGGCAAACAAATATCTCAAGAGAATGCAGATACAGTTTTGCCATACTCCGCTATTTTCGGCCCTAAGATCGGAATCTTCTACCAGAACCTCAACGGTAACTACGAGCCATTAACGGTTGATCGTTGGTTTATGAAAACGTGGGGAAGGTATACAGGCACAAATATTCCTGATTTTAATACTGCTTTCCCTAAGAGGGCGAAAAAGTTACGCGAAGAAATTAAAAAACTTCCTCGATTAAAAGGATATCGTAAAGATAAGCTCATGCGAGATGATGATGAGCTAATGAGGTTCGCTAAAGAGAAAGTTAGAGCTTACGCAAAAACAAACTTTCAAGACAAAACGCCATTAAACATGACGGCTAATAACCTGATCAAAGGGGTAGCTGACGTTAAGGTAGCTCCCACAAGTGGTGGAGAAAGAACTTGGATAAGAGAAGTTACCAACGAAGCTGTAAATAAATTACGAAATCTTGGAGTTGATATTGACCCTGCTACATTGCAGGCGCTTTTGTGGTATGCTGAGAAAAAAATATACAGCAATCATGGAATTACAGACTCAAGATCGGAGCCTACAGATTATGCAACAGAAATTAAAAGAATCGCTGGAAACAGAGCAAGACCTTCTGGCCGATCACCCGATGACAACGATAGACGAAGCGCAGATCGAGTGGGACGAGCAGGAAGGGAAACTGAACTTGAAAGCGTTTCAAGAGTTCGCCAACAAGAACGGGATACAGCTCGACTAAAAACTAAACCTGAAGACTCAGCGGCTCTTGCTGTTGACCAGTCAAAGGCAGCAACCGAAGTTCGTGGGAACCCCGAAGCCGATCAAGCTTCTGCCGAAGAATTACGCACTGTAAAAAAACTCGCCTCACGAAGTAAAGCCTCAGACATTGTAACCTCCACTGCTTACAATCGTGTCGCTGATGTCGCTTCCAAGAGAGCTGCTCGTGGTCAAGGTAATATCAATAACGCCCTGCCTTATGAAATGCCTAGCAGCGCTGATGACCGAGGTATTGTTTATCAGTTACAAGATAAATACATAGACCTAAAAAATGCTACGGAAACAGTCAAAGCAAATCAGCGTAATCGTGGTCTGACTCCTCTTAAAGATACTGAGAATCCCTACCTTGGCGAAGAGTCAATGCATGGAATCATTGGTAATAAATTCAATAGATTTCAGCAGGACGAAATAACGCCACTTGCTAAGAAGTTAGTAGCAACAAAGATTCCCCGCAAAGAACTCGAAGAGTTTTTGGTTTTGCGTCACGCTGTAGAAAGAAATGAAAACGTGCGTAACCTAAATGCAGCGAGCAAGAATCCAAGACCAGAGTTAGCTGACGGTGGTGCTGGCTCACTTAACGGACAGCGTCTGGTGGATAGCTATGTTAAATCTGAAATGCAAAACAAATACGGTCTTAGGTGGAATGATTCCACTAATTCTTGGGAAGGAGGCAATCGTAGGGCTGTCTTACTCAATGATCTGGCTGGGGACTTTGATGCTATTACCAGAGGGACTCTGCAAGAACTGAAGGACTCCGGTCTTATCAGTCAGGATTCACTAGATAAGCTCAACACTCATTACAAGTATTACGCTCCGTTGCGGGGGGTTTCTCCAGATGAAGACATTGCTATTGAAGAACATTCACGCATATCTAGAGGCGCTAACAACCTCAGCATAGGCGGTATAGAAACAGAGAAGGCGACAGGAAGGGTTTCAGAGGCTATGCCTCCTTTGGGTCAAATAATATTCCAAAGGCAAAACGCAATCAGGCGCGGAACCATTAACGATGTTGTCGGTCAGAGAATGCTTAATGTTATTAGGGAGCATCCTAATGACAACTACTGGAAGATTCACGAAGACCGATCTTACGCAGGGGTAGCTGGGAACGAACTCTTTGGTGTTAAGGAAAATGGCAAGCAATACTTTGTCGAGTTTAAAGACAAGCGCTTGCGTGATGCAATGCTTAGCCTTGACGCTGCACAGACAGGAAAGATTCTAGGATTCCTGCGTGGTGTTAACAGGTATATGTCTGCGGTGTTGACTTCTTATAACCCTGATTTCGTTGCACCTAACTTCGTTCGTGACTTAGGCACAGCCATCAATAACTTGGTGGGCGAGCAAACGATGGTGGGTGGTAAGGCCGTTGATACTGACGGGTTAATAGGAAAGGTTATAGCTGACGTTGGGCCAAGTGTTAGAGAAGTCTATCGAGGTTTGCGCGGCAAGAAGTTAAATAAAAAGCTTGAGCAGGATTGGAAAGACTACTTGGAGAGTGGAGCCAAGACCGAATGGTTCCATGTGAAGAGTCCAGATGAAAGCTCTAGAGATATAGATGATCTCATAGCGATGGCTCAGGGAACATTTAAAGGGAACATGAAGGCTGGGAAGGATGCTGTAGCAGGATTTGTTTCAGACGTAAACGGTGCTATAGAAAACGGTGTAAGGTTTGCCACGTTTAAAAATGCCAGAGACCTTTTCATTAAGAATGGAGATTCCAGAGAAGAGGCAGTTGCCAAGGCTGCTACTTTAGCAAAGAACCTGACAGTTAACTTTAATCGTAAAGGTAACTCTGGTGAGCTGCTTAATGGACTTTACTTGTTCTTTAACGCGAGTGTTCAGGGAACGGCTAACTTCCTCAGAGGTATGTCATCACCAGCAAAACAAAGAATGTTGTTAGCTATGGCGAGCTTTGGAAGCTTGGTTACTTACCTCAATGAGATGGTTAGTGAAGAAGACGAGGATGGCAAAAGCGTTTATGCAAATTTACCGAGCTTTGTTAAAGAAAGAAATCTTGTCTTGATGAGAAACATCAATCCTTTTTACGAAGGTTCAGGCGATCCTCCTTACACCATACCTCTGCCTTACGGTTACAACGTGCTTCATGTTCTTGGCGTTAACACAATGGAAACTATCTTGGGTCTAATCAGTCCTCAAGATGCTGCGGCTAGAGTTAGTGCTGCGGCCTTGGGTTCGTTTTCTCCTGTGGGTTTTGGTACATCAAGCAATCCTGTGACCTTTGCCGCAAAGGGACTAACACCACAGATAGGCAAGCCTATTGCAGAGATATTGTTAAATGAAGATTTTTTTGGCAGTCCTGTTTACACAGAGCCGTTTGAGTTTGGGCCAAACATTCCTCTTGCTAACTTGTCACAGAGAAGCACTCCAGACTTCTGGAAAAACACTACGCAATTCATGAATCAAATTCCTCTTCTTGGGCCGGGGACTGGTGGCGATGAGTCTAGGTCAGGGCCGCTTGGCTGGGTAAGTCCTGACGCTCTGCATCATTTGTTTGGCACTTTTATCGGCGGCACTGGACGATTCGTAGAAAGAACTGGTAAGACAGCGGGGGCTGCTTCAGATTATTTGCAGGGTGATTACGTTGAGGACGATCTCAGTGTTAATGATATTCCTATTCTTAGACGGTTCATGTATGAGTCTAGTGGCAGAGAAGGTATGTCAACTTACTACGACAGGAAAGATGATATCCTTGTTGCTGATCGACAGGCTGGCTTGTTGAAAGGTTCAGAAAGGGGAGACTTCATTAGAGAGAATAGACCTTTGCTTATGATGAAGAGGCAGATGGAGTCTGCCGATAAGCGTATCCGCAATATCAATAAGAGACTTGCTGCTATTGGTGAGAGGATACTTACGTCTTCATCCGTTGAGAGAACCATCAAGCTTGAGGAAGAACAAAAGCGTTTAGAAGATTTAAAACTTACTTTCTATAATCGTTTTAATAAAATATTCAACGAAAGAGTGGGAGTTACAAAGTAAGAGCGGTTTCGGCTACGCTACCGCTAAAGCGCCTATGGGGCAAAGAATAACCCTAGCCTTTGGAGTTTTGATGAATCGGTATAACATTACTTCTGCTGCCTAATTCTGTCAACATTCTTTCCTCTTTCATTGGTCTGGTCTTGTAGAAACCTTTATGGTCTGGGTACTTGTGATGAAAGTACCGAGCCAGCCAACCAATCCTTTCGTTGCCTATCTTATACTCCCCGTCACTAGACTGAATCTCTCTGTCGCATCTAATCCTTGCTGCAATCAACCAAGCTGAATAATGCTTCCTACCGTTGCCGATAGCCATAAGAGATAGATTAGCGAACTCAACCCATACATCTGGATTCCTGCTCAGCCACACCAGAAATTTCTTCCTGCGAGCGTTGAGTCTTTCTCTTAACCTGTCAGCAGTAGTGTTCGGATCAATCTTGTCTTCATCCCATGTTTCTCTACTCATCATCGTTCTCCTTTTCTTTTTTAGCTCTTATCTGATCAGCAATCAGACGAAGAATATCCAACACTTCTTCTCCGTCTTCTTCGCTACCGATAAATTCAACTGTTACTTTTACCTGTCTCACTACGCTCCTCCAAGTTTATTTAACAAGTCTTGCAGGGAAGAAAATTCCCGCGACAAAACATAAGCAGGACGGTTACCTATAGGGATACTGTCCCCATCCTCATCTCGATTATCAAGTGATTCGTGAACTTCATCTTTTGCGCTTCGGACAAGCTGCAACAAAGTGACCAACTCTTTTTCGGTAAGTTCAACATTATTCATATCTTGCCCCTTTCTTTGTCATCTATGTAACGCTCATCTTTTCTTAGTTCACCTGTCGGATCATTTTCTGCAAGCCACTCGTTTAGAAGTAAAGTTACAACTTGGGTAATGGTTAACTTAACTCCTATCTTGACAGACATAACAACCACGCAATCCCACAGTATTTTTGCACCTTGATTGCCTATGGTTACATTCTTGCTTTTAAGCATTTGCTTTTTTCTATACTCTGTCTGTCTAGCTGCTCGTTCATCGTCACTCAAACGTGGTCTACCTCTTCCTCTTTTTACTTCACTCATGTCGTTCTCCTTTTTTAATAGATAAGAAATGTTATTAAAAGATAATAAATATTATTTTTTTTTGTCGTGGTTTTTATTGCTCTTGACTCGTCAGCACTAAGCTACTTTCTAAATCCGCTCCTCCCTTTTTAATAGTTTGGTATTCAATATCTTCTTGGTGGAAGGTGCATATTTACCTTCGTACACAGGTTTAACCTTATTGGTAAGCTCGTCTATCTCATCTCCAACTTTCTTTTTCTTATAATCTAGAATAACTATCTGAGACCATTTCCGTCCTTGTGACTTTAGATATCCACAGCGGTATCCATTGTCGTAGTATTGGATATGAGGCCATCCTTCTTTTTTCGCTAACCGCTTCAAGCGTTTACTCGCTGGAGTCCACGGGTATACCTGTTTGTTCTCATGAGCTTTCTGAGCTTTCGTTAAACCAATTAATTTCATGCTTAACTCCCAACCGAAAGCCCGATGTTAGCATATCATAAATCATATGTCAAGCATCGTCATGTCTTGGTTCGGGAATATTAAAGTCCATCTCTGCCGACACTCGTATCAGTGTCTCAATTAGCTCCGTATATTCTTCTCTATTGCTTGTGTTGCTTCTTTGTAATGGTCTCCGTTTAATTCCGAATGGAGTCTCTGCGTCTTCACTACCAAAGTGAAGGCAAAGGATTTCTTCGTGCATCTCGCTAGTCGTTAAACCAACGTGCTTGCCAAACTCTCTAACCCATTTTCTATAGTAATTTTCTTGAGGTCTGGAGCGGTTAGTTTTTTGCGGCTTGAGTTCGATGGTCATTCCGTATGACATGTCAGCAGTAAGGTCTATGATCTCCTGTACCCTAGCTGGAAAAATATCACGCAGAAAAAAAAGCAGCTTGGTTAGCTGCTGAGTATCGTGCAATTTATTTAAAAATAATTTCACAACTTAATAATCCCCGATTGAATCCTTCTCACGATTGTTTTTAGAATTAGATGTTGGAACTGTTCGCTTGCGTCTATTTTCTTTTGTAGACCTGTCCCTTCACCCTTCTCGTAGTTGTCAAAGGCTGAGTGACACTTGTGACAAAGATCAGCAACAAAAATATCGTGGGGCTTTTGTCCTTTTCCTTTGCCGTACAGGTGGCTTCTCAGACCTTGGTAATGGGCTGCTACGACAGTATCGTCTCTTGTCCCACAATTTACGCAAGATGCCCCTCTCGCTGCTGAGAGGAGCTTCTTACTGCGGATTGGAACGTCCTTAGAAATTTCCATCAGCACTAAAGTCATCGAATGACGGTGGTGGTGGTGCTGTCGGAGCAGGAGGAGCAGGAACTGGTGGTGCTGGCTGTGGAGCCTGAGCCATTGGTGCTTGACCAGTAGCGTCTCTGACATACACATCCGCGCCGATGCTAAACCATACCTTCCCCGCTTCAGATTGCTTAGTCCATGCCGCGATCTGAATGGCTGGCTCTTCGCCATTTTTACCCATCTGTATAAGCTGTGCCATCTGCTCGCGTGTAACCTCTATTTTCCCCTTGTAATCGGGCTGAGTGGGTTTGGTTTTTGGTTGACTCCAGAGACCACCGCTTGTGTTCTGAGGATATCCTTTAGGTTTTTTATTTTGCTGTTCCATTTTCTAACTCCTTAGTTTTAATTTCGTGACCTTTCTTTTGATAAGCCTGTACGACCTTCTCATAAAGTTGTGCGTCATGCTGCATGATACGATTAATCTGATCGCCGTGATTTGTCCAAGCTTCTAGCAATCCAGCACCAGTAGCTTGCATGTTGAAGACACCCGCGAGAAGATCAGCTTCCTGCTGTATCGTTACTCCTGACGAGTCAGTATTAGCAGCAGCTTGGTTTGCCTGACGGGTTTTTTCTGCTGCAATTTCCGCGTCCAGCTTGACTGGATCGAAAGAAGTATCGACCTCTATGCCTGTTGCGTCATTGCCATCATCATCTAGATCGGGCATTCCCCATCCAAGATAAGTTGCTACGCAATAGCGTAGAGCATAGCTGAAGCATCCTCCCGTTGCCTGTGGGTCTCTCTTAGCCTTGTCAACCAGACATGTGTTGACCTTGACCTCTTCCCCGTCTATCTCGACCCACCACTCTACTCCTGCCTGATTGTCGTTGTTAATGGTGACAAAATGGCTATCTATGCCAGCCTTTTGAAGTGCTGCTTCTGTTGCCTCCCAACTCCGATAGCTACTCTTGAAATGCGGGTTTTTTGCGTCCTTCTCAGGAACTTTTATATTGTTTCGTAACTTACGCCATTCTATCTTAAACTCTTTACTTGCTTCCATGAATGTGACCCTCTATGATTTTCACGATTTCTTTTGTGTCGAGCTGATTAAACAGCTCATTGGTAAGTCTGAAGTCATTACCCACGGCTAGATGGAAAATAACCTCGTTGCTGTTGAAAGAAATTTTAACGCTGGTCTTCCCACCCAGCCCACGGATTATGCCGATAGTTTTCCCCATCACAGCTTGATCCGTACCTATTGCCTGTGTTTCGTTCACGATAACTCCTTTTGAAATTGTGGGCAGAACTTTGCAGCCGCGCAGTATTTAGCGCAGCGCACTGATTCACCCTGTCGAAAATCTACACTATGCCCTTCACCCAATGTTTCCGCGTGAGCTAAAGCTTCTATCTGATCATCGTGCAGCTTGATTGCTCTCTTGCGACCCTTCTTCATCACTGCATATTTGCTGGCTCGCTCCCATCTCTCCTCGCTTGTGCAAGGATTAATCGGACTGCCATTCAAATAATCAAATTCAGCTTGCTGATGAACGTCCACGCGCTGCTCGACAAAAGCATCCTGCTGACTTGTTGTCCATAAGGGAACGTCTACTACGATGATCGGGGTCTTTGGGTAATCCGGCTTGAACTCAGCTTCCGATTGTTTCCAATCACGAAGCACTGCAACGATCTGCAATTTGTTAACGTCTAAATTTTTACACTTGCGAACAAGATAGGCGTAAAAGTTTAGTTGCTTTGCCCAAGATTCCTTGCCAAAGATAATCGACCATACCGACGTACATTTATAATCGAGTATCGTAACGCTGCCATCTTCTTCCTTCTTCTGTATGTCGATAGCTCCACTGATCTTCCATCCTTTGACTTCGGTGAAAAGTCGTTCTTCACTAAGATAATTGCCAGAGGCATGAGCCTCAAACATATTATGGACAGAGGTTCCAAGAAGCGACCACACGCGCTCAGAGACATCAATGGTTATGTCTTCCTTGTGCTTTCTAGACAGAATCTTGACCTGTGGAGAATCAATCAGCGTTGTTACTGAGCTGTTGACAGCTCCAGAGCTGTAATCGTCTGAAGACAAAGCTTTAACGACTGGATCAGGTAGATTGTTTAGGTTGGTAAACATCATTCGATTCTGAACACTCTTCCTTTAATACCGCTTTCATCTTTACCTTCGGTGGATAAACGAAATGTTGCGCTTAATTTTTTGTTAGCCCTGCTCACTCTGGCTCGCAAAGCTACTAGCTCTTTGTCTGTCATACCTGAGAGCAAAAAACTTTGGCCTTCATTCATCTTTTCAAAGGTGGACTGCAAGTCCCCGAATCGAGTATTTAGATCGCTTCTGTCGGCTAAACGATTTGGAATAGGCACATTATCATCAAGCTGTATGCCTCCATCTCTCTCAGGAATTGAAGGCTCTCCGTTGTCATGCGTGACATCGATCCTCCCCTCCTCCTGTTCACCGATAACATAATCGCCAATGCGTGACATATAATTTCTCCTGATGTAAGATTGAACAAACGAAAGGTGATGATAACGTATGATTCCAGACTCTGCAACACATCTTGTTGTGAAAGGTGAGCCAGCAAGCAAGGCGAACTCTCGTAAGCTTGTTCTTTTTGGTAAGCGACCAGCTTTTATAAAGAGTCAAAAGGCTCGCGATTATGTCGCCACTTTCGATGTTCAGTGTCGTAAATTACCGTCACTTTTAGAAGGCGATCTCGCCGTTCATATCACAATCTATTATGCTACTCGCCGACCAGACCTTGATGAGTCAGTAATTTTAGATTGCATGGAAAAGAAGATTTATAACAATGACCGACAAGTCAAAGAGAAGCACATCTTTCACGGACTCGACAAGCTCAATCCGAGAAGCGAAATATTTGTGTGGCGAATCGATGGAAAGTGAAAAGCTCACTCGCGCTGTGATTAGAATCTCGCTGTGTGATCTTTTTTCTGCCGATAAATCATTGCGTGATGATGCCATGCGGTATATCTTGTCCATTGAGTTTACGGTTGCATGTATGAAGACCGAATTGCCCAGAGAAAAGATTCTTGAGACGGTTAACTCAGCCATCGGACTCAAGACAATTCAAAAACGCACGATAATAAAAAAACTAATTGAAAGATTAGGGGTCTAAAAATTAAAAGGGTCAGCTATGAATTTAAAGGAATCGTTGTCAACGATTGTTGATGACTGTCGAATCGTTTGCCCATCTTGCAGCGATTCTAGAAAAAAGAAAAACGAAAAAACTTTATCAGTAACAATCAATCCTGACGGTACTAAACTTTATTTTTGCCACCATTGTGGCGAGAATGGTTCTTTGTTTCGTCCGAAAAATAATTTTGTTAAGGAGAAAAAAGTGACGCGAATTCAACCTCGCGCTACTGTTGACGAGTCATCAATAAAAAACTTCTTTAGCTCACGGGGAATTCATTGGTCGCAAGATATTGATTTACCAGTAATTTCTGGTAAGAGATATTTTAACGGCTTCGGCGAACTCGATGCTGTTGGTTTTGTTTATGGTGATAAGTCGCAGCCTAGCGCAATAAAATGGCGAGCGATAACTCAAAAAGCATTTACGCAGGAAGGAGCAGCTAGACAATTTTACGGCATAGAATTTATTCCCGATGATGCTAAAGAATTAATCATCGTAGAGGGAGAATGTGATGCGTTGGCGTTAGCCAGTGCTGGGATTGCCGCAGTAAGTTGTCCGAATGGCGCACCTCAAATGGTGAGCGACAGAGCATTCAGTCCAGAGGATGACAATAAATTCTCGTATATCTGGGAAGCAAGAGAGTTGATTGAGCGATGCGATAAGATCATTCTCGCCACGGATGATGACAAGGCGGGTAATGCGCTTGCGGAAGAGATAGCTAGACGCATTGGTCGTGCCAAGTGTTGGGCAATTAATTATCCCAAGGACTGCAAAGACGCTAACGAAATTATACAAAAGCTTGGTGCAGATGCGCTCAAAGATATTGTTAAAAAGTCTCAGCCCTTACCGCTCAAAGGCGTATATAGTGCCAAGTCTTATATTACAGATGTTAAAGATATTTTTAAGAAGGGAGTTGGTTCTGGCGAGTCCACTGGTATTAAGTCTGTTGATGACTTGTTCACAATAGCGGAAGGTCAGTTGTCTATCGTCACGGGCGTTCCAAGCTCAGGGAAATCTGAGTTTGTCGATCAGCTTATGGTTAACCTCGCGCAGAATTGTTCTTGGAAATTCGCCGTTGCCTCGTTTGAGAATCCACCGCATTTTCACATTGCCAAGCTTAGTGAAAAGATTATCGGCAAAACCTTTTTTGAAGGTGAAGGCGAACGCATGACAGATAAAGAGCTGACAGATGCGAGTGAGTTTGTTGACAAGCATTTCGTGTTTCTCGATTCCAGAGATGGGGCGGTCAGCACCATCGACTCGATTATTGACAGGGCTAAGCAAGCAGTTATGCGCTTGGGTGTCAGGGGACTGGTTATCGATCCTTACAACTACATAGAAAAGAATATCAATTCGGATGAGAGTCAAAGCATTTCGTCTATGCTGACCAAGGTAACCGCATTCGCCAAAGCTCATGGCGTTCATGTTTGGTTTGTCGCGCATCCAGCTAAAATGTATCCGAGAGAAGACGGCTCAATGCCAATACCGACAGGCATGTCGATATCGGGTTCTGCCGCGTGGTTTGCTAAGGCTGATCTGGGGGTGACGATTCATCGGAATGGTGATGACTCCGAGGTTCACTGTTGGAAGTCTCGATTCAAGTGGATCGGCAAGCAGGGAGCAGTGCCTCTTTCTTATGACAAGTCAACAGGAAGGTACACACAATACAAACCACCTCAGCAGGATTTCGTGAGTCCAGCACATTGGACAGAAATTGATGTGGATTTCTGATGGAAAGAAAAATAATTATTGATGGCGGGCTAGTTCCTACGGCGAGAGTTAAAAATCAAACATT
>Ga0315315_10000850_pt1 | contig 27117 bp, 27 predicted proteins | sample M140m3416metaG_FD_203699 | JGI IMG/M metagenome (GOLD analysis project Ga0315315, IMG submission 203699) | Ammonia-oxidizing marine archaeal communities from Monterey Bay, California, United States - M1 40m 3416 | ecosystem: Environmental > Aquatic > Marine > Intertidal zone | place: USA... | reverse complement strand
GAGCCGGTGCTGAGGTCTTCACGCCAGCACATGCCAGGGTCACACAGCTCAGCACCCAGATCGGTAAACCCGAGTGCCACCACTGAACCAGAGCAGCTGACCTCACGCGCACCGCTGCCATCGACGTTCACGCCGATGGCTTCGATCTTGCCGTTCGAGATCAGCACATCCGCTACTTGATCTACACCCGTAGAGGGGCAGACCACACGACCTCCACGAAGCACCAACTTTTCATTCTGCATCAGAGTCTCCTCCCATGGCTTCTCCACCGAGCAACAAGTAGAGCAGCGCCATTCGAACGGCGACTCCGTTGGTTACCTGTTCCAGGATGACGCTGTTTGCACCGTCAGCCACTTCTGGTGTCATCTCAACACCGCGGTTGATGGGGCCTGGGTGCATGACGAGGACATCCGGTCGCGCCCTGCGAACACGCTCGAGATCGAGACCATAAAAATGGCTGTACTCGTTGATGGTCGACATCATTCCGGGCTGCAGTCGCTCACGCTGAATGCGAAGCATCATGATCACATCGGCCTCTTCGATGACGTCATCAATGCTGTGACGAACCTCAACACCAAGCTCCGACATCGACGGCGGGCACATTGTTCCAGGACCCGCGACGAGAACACGGGCCCCCATGGTGGTCAGCCCATAGATATTAGAGCGTGCCACACGGCTGTGGTAGACATCGCCGACGATAGCGACAGTCTTGCCCTCGAGCGTGCCGAGATGGTCACGCATGGTCAGCATGTCGAGCAGCGCCTGACTTGGGTGCTCATTGATGCCATCACCAGCATTGAGGACTGACCAAGGGAAGGCCTTGGCGAGCATATGCGGTGAGCCGGCCGCTGAATGCCGAATGATGATTGCGTCCGGCTTCATCGCATCGATGTTCCGCGCAGTGTCCATTAGGGTCTCACCCTTCTTTGTCGCACTCGATGAAGCTGAGAAGCCGAGGGTATCCGCACTCAGCCGCTTGGCCGCAAGATCAAAGCTCAGCCGTGTTCGAGTAGAGTTCTCCATGAAGACGGTGACCACCGTCCGGCCCCGCAGGGTGGGAACTTTCTTTATTCGTCGCTCAGAGACATTCCTGAACCGCATCGCAGTATCAAGAATCTCAACGATGTCTTCCCTCGGCACGCCACGAAGACCAAGCAAGTCTTTCCGGTTCATTGGCCACCTCTCTCACCGGGAATGACCAGTACTTGGTCATCCCCAGCTTCGTCCTCAGAAAGTCGGACTTCGACCTTGTCGGTCTTCTCCGTCATCAGGAGGCGACCGGTAAAGTCTGCGGTAATGGGCAGCTCCCGATGTCCGCGGTCGACAAGTACGGCGAGCTTCACCGATCGGGGTCGCCCGTAGTCATTGATGACATCAAGCGCCGCCCGGACCGTCCGCCCCGTAAAGAGCACATCATCCACCAAGACGATGTCCTGGCCCGAGACCTTGAATGGGAGCTTGGTCTCACCCAGAACTGGCTTCTCAAGACCCGTGTACAGATCGTCTCTGTACAGAGTGATATCGACCGTTCCTGTGGCGGGCCGAACCCCCGTGCTGTGCTCAATTCTATCTGCAAGTCGCTCAGCGATAGGACGCCCGCCAGTGACGATGCCAACAAGCGAGTAGTCGGTAGGAATACCGAGCTGCTCGATCATCTCGGTCGCCAGCCGATCAAGCGTCCGTCCCACCTCGACACCGTTCATACCGGTGGTGCGTGTCATGGACGTACCCTCCGACCCAACCCCGGGTCGTCGGACTTTTAGCTCACCTGGATTCAGTCGTCCATGGATTCAAAGTGCTCTGTTCGGAACTCGAGCGTCTTTATCTGCTCAGAGAACGGGTAGTACACATCGACCTCCCAGCTGCATTGCACACGCACGCCGCTGCTTTTGTCGATCATGTCGCAGAAAGAGGAGTCGAGATAATCAGACAGACCACGATCCTCGATCATCCAAGCGAGCTTGTCATCGGCAAGCTGGCGGCCCAGAATCTTCCAAGTCCGCGCAGTGGTCTTGGTGATCTCTTTCATCTGCCAGTAGTCCCAATAGTAGGGACCAAAACGCTGCACTGCGACCACAGAACCCACGATAGTAAGTATCAGAAGCAATGAAAAAACACTGATTCTTCCTGAACGCGGAGCCATCTGCGCCCTCCTTGAGTGCCTACTCTATTGACTTTCCGATTCTGTGCCAACGAGGCGCACTACTACAGGGTTCCCACGACCACAGGACTGTCTCGGAAACACCCTTAAGTTGACCGTACTCGACAGCCCCCCACGGTCGACTGTCCCCCGCTACGCCCCTGTGGTCTCCCAGCAAGAATACTCGGCCAGCCTGAACCTTATGCGGTGTCATAGAGCCGCCAGGAACAACCTGAAATCGATGATCCCCGACCTGAGCATCGACAACCGTGACCGTCTGTTGACGACAGCTCGCCCCTACGCTGGCAATCGACTGCAGGCGCTTGCCTTCAACCTGTTGTCCGTCAACGAGGAGCGCTCCGTTGGTGATCTCAACAGTCTGGCCCTCGATGGCTATCAATCGGTAGAGGCCAGGCTCGCCATCAAGCTCTACCTGAACCACATCCCCAATGACAGGCAGCCCCCCTGAGACCCAGACCAGCTCACTGCTCAACACTGATGGAACCATGGCGCGGGTTCGCACCCACAGCGGGTGCCCAACCACGGAGCGTGCGATGACTGCAAGGGTGACAACAGAGATAAACACGGCTCCAGAACGCAGCCTGCTGCTCACCCGTCCTCTCCTACCTTCAAGACAGCCAAGAAGGCTTCCTGGGGAATCTCTACATTCCCCACGGCCTTCATGCGCTTCTTACCATCTTTCTGCTTCGAGAGAAGCTTGCGCTTTCGAGAGATATCTCCACCGTAGCACTTGGCCGTCACGTCCTTACGGAGCGCCTTGACTGTGGTGCGAGAGATGACCTTTGTGCCCACGGCAGCCTGGATAGCCACATCCCACATCTGCCGTGGGATGAATTCTTTGAGCTTCTTCGTGAGCCCCTGGCCCTTAAAGTAGGCCTGCTCCCGGTGACAGATCGTGGAGAGTGCGTCGACATTCTCACCATTGACCTTGATGTCGAGCTTCACGAGGTCGCCAGGCACCCAGTCCTGGACCTCGTAGTCCATAGACGCATACCCTCTAGAGACGCTCTTCAGCCGGTCAAAGAAGTCGAACACTACCTCTGCGTAGGGCAGAAGATACGTCAGCATTACCCGCCCTGTACCGGTGTACTCAAAGCCCTGCTGGACACCTCGACGCTTCTGACAGAGGTTCATCAAGACGCCGACATGTTCCTCGGGTGCGTGGAGAACGACCTTGGCAATGGGCTCCAAGATCTGCGCAATCTCCTGCGGTGGCGGGAGCTTGCTCGGGGAGTGTATCTCGTACTCTTCATCCCGCTTTGTGCGCACCTTGTAGACAACACTAGGACTTGTTGTGATCAGGCTGAGGCCGTACTCGCGCTCGAGCCGCTCTTGAACAATCTCCATATGAAGCAGCCCCAAGAATCCGCAGCGAAAGCCAAAGCCGAGCGCATCGGAGGTCTCGGCCTGGTAGTTGAAGGCGGCATCGTTGAGCTGGAGCTTCTCGAGGGCATCCCGGAGATCCTCGTGGTCCTTAGAGTCCACCGGGAAGATGCCCGAGAACACCATCGGCTTGCACTCTTCAAAGCCATCGAGTGGCTCGGAAGCTGGACGCTCCTTCAGTGTCACGGTGTCCCCGACCCGGGCGTCCGCCAGCGTCTTGATGCCCGCAAACATGAAGCCTACCTCCCCCGCACAGAGCGTCTGCTGCTCAGTGAAGTCGGGAGCGAAGACACCCACCTTGGTGACATCGTACTGAACGCCAGCACCCATCAGCGTAATCTTGTCGCCCTTATTCAGGATGCCATCGACCACACGCAGAAGGACAACGACGCCGACATAGGCATCAAACCAAGAGTCGACAATTAGGGCCTTCAGTGGCGCACTTCGATCGCCAACAGGAGGCGGGAAGTGCTGAACTACAGCCTCCAGAACAGCATCTACACCCACGCCGGTCTTTGCACTAACGGGCAGCGCTTCGTCGATATCAAGACCGACGCCATCTGCTATCTGCTCGAGTACGCCGTCCACATCTGCACTCGGCAGATCGACCTTGTTGATGACCGGGAGGATTTCTGCATCCTGCTCGAGCGCCAAGTAGACGTTGCTGAGGGTCTGCGCCTCGACGCCCTGGGTCGCATCCACAACCAGAAGCACACCCTCACACGCGGATAGAGAGCGCGAGACTTCGTAAGTAAAGTCCACGTGCCCGGGCGTATCGATCAAGTTCAACCAATAGGTCTCGCCATCTTTCGCCTTGTACTGCATGACGACGGTCTGAGCCTTGATGGTGATGCCGCGCTCTCTCTCAAGCTCCATCCGATCAAGGTACTGCTCTTTCTTATCCCGATCGCCAATGAGCCCGGAGACCTCCATGAGGCGGTCAGCGAGCGTAGACTTCCCGTGATCAATATGAGCAATGATCGCAAAGTTACGGATTCGTTCGATTGGCGGCTGCATCAGTTCTCGCTCTATGCCGGAGGGATTCGGCCGACACCGTGGTACTCGAATCCGGCCTCGTGGACCACCTCCGGCACCAGAACGTTTCGTCCATCAAAGATAATGGGTTGGCGCATCACAGTCTTCAAGGCCCTGAAGTCGGGATTCCGGAACTCACTCCACTCAGTGATCAAAACCACCGCATCGGCTCCGCTACAGGCATCCTCCGCAGAGTCCACAAAGTTGATCCGCTCGAAGCCTCTGAGCCCACAGAGGACACCCTTGGCCTCATCAATGGCTTCAGGATCAGTAGCGAGGATGGTCGCACCAGCTTGGACAAGCTGCTCGACCAAGACGAGTGCCGGCGACTCCCTGACATCATCGGTTCGTGGCTTGAAGGCCAGGCCCCACACTCCAATGATCTTTCCCGTCAGATCGGGGCCGAGACGGCGAATAATTTTCTCACCGAGCAGCTTCTTCTGGCGCTGATTGATGCGCTCTACCGCTGCTGGGATCTCTAGCGGTACCCCTGCGGCCTCACCTTGCCAGGCCAGTGCACGAATGTCCTTTGGAAAACATGAGCCACCGAACCCTGCTCCCGCGAAGAGGAACTTGGGACCAATTCGACTATCGCTGCCTGTACCCATTCGCACCGCCTCGATGTCCGCACCTACAGACTCACACAGGCGCGCGAGCTCATTCATGAAGGAAATCTTGGTCGCGAGCATCACATTTGCTGCGTATTTGGTGATCTCAGCAGACTGGTTGTCCATGAAGACAATGGGGCGACCTGTCCGTACGAGCCCTTGATACAAGCGCTGCATGATTGCAACAGCCTCTGGAGAGTCACACCCAACAACAATGCGGTCGGGATGAGTAAAGTCCTCAATCGCAGCGCCTTCTTTTAAGAACTCTGGATTTGAGACGATGTGGACGGCATGGTTGGTCCGGGCGGTAATACGCTCCCGCACCATCCGGGCTGTACCGACGGGAACGGTCGACTTGATCACCACCGTGGCCGGCCCGGTGAGGAGGTCACCAATTTCATCTGCTACGGCACGAACCGCACCAAGATCTGCTGACCCATCCTCCGCTGAGGGTGTACCGACAGCAATAAAGATGATGTCAGCTCCCGCGACACCCCTGGCGCCATCAGCGGTGAATGTGAGGCGACCTTCTCTATATGAGCGACGAAGAATGTCCTCGAGGCCAGGCTCATAGATGGGAATCCTTCCCGAGTCGAGCATGGCAACTTTGTCATCATCCTTGTCCACGCAGATCACGCGAAAGCCCTGGTCAGCTAGACACGTGCCCACAACCAGGCCAACATACCCCGTACCCACAACACAGATCCGCATGCAGTCCTCCATGGGTGAATGCGATAAAGGTGGATACCGCGGACTCTCACCGACCGCCAATATTGAAGCACTTACCGACCCTCGAACATGGAAACCCTGCTGCTTTCGTTTGACACCTTTTGGATGAGGCGATAGTTCGCGCGGCGCAAACGGGTACAATATCCGTCCCCACTAAACTTTATTGGAGCTCAAGATGGCTAATATCGCCAGCGCCATCAAGCGGAACCGGCAGAACATCAAACGCCGCGCCCACAACCGTCACTACCGAAGCAGCATGCGTACCGAGATCAAGAAGGTCCGTGCAGCAATCGAGGCGGGAGACAAGGACGCAGCGCAGGCTCTTCTGCCCGGCACAGTCGCAGTCATTCAGCGTGTGGCCCAAAAGGGAATCATCCACAAGCGGAATGCTGCACGTCGTGTCAGCCGCCTGAACCAGGCAATCCTCGCTATCGGCTAATAAGTCGCGAGCAGGACAAAGTAAGCCCGGGCAGTCATTGACTGCTCGGGCTTACTTTCGTTTTGACCCAGCCTCTTATGCAGTGAGCTTGAGCAGGAGGCCCTCAAATATTCGTCTGTCACCTGCCCGAGACCGATTGAGCGCACCATTGGCCTCAGCAATCTGATCTAACATCCGTGCAGGGTCAATGGGGCGATTGCGAAGCGCTGCCTGAGCGGCCTCAAGCTTTCGACGCGGCATACGTATGCCGGCATCCTTTGGACTCACCCGCCGGCGCATGCAGTCCTGAAGGGTGATGAGCTGACGCATCTGCCAGGCAATCATTGCAATTAAGCGGTGCGACGACTCTCCGGTGTCCAGCATCCGGTGCGCCACAGCAAGCGCCCGATCGGGATCGTGCCGAACGACAGCATCCGTCAGATCCCAGATCGCCGCCTCAGCGACCAGACTGCAGACCGCCTCGATATCATCGGTACCGATCTCTCCGGTACCACCGACATAGGCGATGACCTTACTCATCTCCGTCTGAATACGTCCAAGGTCTGAGCCCACGAGCTCGACCAGCATCGATGCACTGCGATGGCCTACCCGACACCCGGCCTCCTCAGCCACCGACACCGCAAACCGAACAGGATCTTGCTCACCGCTCTTGAACCGCTGAACGCTGCCGACCTCTGAGCGCTTGATCGCGCCCTCCAGGCGCCGGCCTCGGTCGACTCCGCCAGTAGCTGGAGGCGTCTTCGGGCCATTGAGAATCAAGACAGTGCTCGGATTGGGTTTCTCTGCGTACCTGAGCAGCGCATCGAGAAGGTCAACCCCTGCGGACTCCATCTCTCTGATGACAACGACTCTGTGCTTCGCCATCATTGGCACGGTACGCGCAACCTCGACCGCCCGCTCAGCGCCATCAGAGGCTGTAAATGTCGCCAAATTAAAGCTCGGTGACGCCCCACCAAACACAGCTGCAATCAGCTCAGTCTCGGCTCGCTTCCGTCCAATAGACTCATCACCGAGCAAGAAGACAAGCTGGGGAAAATCACTCACTTGGTCACACTACTGGGCGCATGGGTAAGCCACAGACTGGCATCTCGCATCAAGCCCTGAGCCAAGGCGGTGAAGGCACCTGCCCGTGCTGCTGAGCCTTGAATCGGATCGATAACAGAGTAGCTGCGCTCAGCAGAAAACTGTGAACTGCGGTTCTCCGAGCGCACACTGACGGTCAGGGTAGCCGTATAAATCTGGCTATTTGGCCCGACACCCGTCTGGCGCGTTGTCGCAGAAAGCACCGCGATGCTCACCTCAGTGGCACCCTCTGCACCCAACATCGAGCGTGTACTCAGGGCACTGCTGAGACCAGTAGCAAGCGCCTCTTTTAGACCCGCTTCAGCGACCGGAGTGACGACCTGCCCTACTGCGAAGCGCGCTGTCGGCACGGCGGGTCGCCCTATGTGGCAAGCTGCCAATAGGAAAACAAGGGTCACACATCGGTTGACAGTGTTCGATACCACCAGGACAATCCTCCCATCCACTTCTAAACGGTTAACGGATCCCCAGAGAGGCCTCACTGTGATCACACCGATCATCATGCTTGCATCCACAATGGCGCTTGCCCAGAGCAGCGCTGATGCCACTGGTGCTGCTCAGACCGCAAAACGAGCCGGCACACAGACAGAAGACCTCCCCCTCAAACGCGAGCATCGATACGAAAGCAACTTTCGAGTCCGCTACCTGGGCGTCCCAAGCTCAATCATGGACATCTGGTTCTTCGACAACGATAGTGACGGGGCCAACCCCTACGCTAGACCCGATACCCGAGCGTTTGCCGCAGGCGCCGAGTTTGTGCTCAAAAAGAATCCGGCCAACTGGATCTTCTACTTCGAGTACATGGGTTCCCTCATGGACGAGGGGTACTGGGACGACGTCGAGAAGCCCGCAGCTCACGACGATGGTGACTGGATTCGACCAGACGGCCTGGGCATGCTTGCATTCGGCGCCAACTATGGTCACGAGATCTATGCCACTCCATGGATGAGCTTCATCTTTGGTGGCGGTCTCGGCCTCGGATTTGTTCTCGGAGAGATGACATCTTGGGGGCCTGGTGGCAGCCTGGACAGCACGGCCAACGCTTGTTTGAGCGAAGCGCCCGCTTACACCCGCAAGGATAGCTGCCCCGACGATGGACCAAAAGACATGCCTGCTGTGCTGCCTGTAGTGGACGTCACAGCGAGCACACGTTTCCACTTCGGGGACCAAGCAAACCTACGGATAGACGTGGGTCTTCACAACATGCTGTACGTAGGAACCGCCTTCGGAGCAGTCTTCTAGGACAGATTCGTCCCCAGTACACGCTTTTTGGCTTGCGCTGTAGTCTCAGTGTGCTATCTGCGCTGGTCACAATTTTCTGGCCCACATGGGTCAACAATGGAGTTCACCTTGATTCTGGTCACCGTTCGTGAGAATGAGCCGTTTGAGAAGGCACTTCGTCGTTTCCGCCGCAAGGTGGAGCGCGAGGGCATCCGCAAGGACATTAAGAAGAATAGCTTCTACCTAAAGCCAGGTGAGAAGCGTCGTCTTAAGCAGCGCCTGGCGGAGAAGCGTCGGCGTAAAGCCGTTCGACGCGCTTACAAACGCCGCTAGTCACTGTCCCACCGTGTATCGAGCCCTGCGCCAAGCAGGGTCTGAGCGCGTGCGACTGCCTGTGCATTCTCTAGTGCATCCGGGTCGTCAGGGCTGAGAACCGTGTCGCGTACGCGGCCCAGGATAGAGACCCACTCCTCTTGGTTACCTTGTGCTGCGCTTACATATTGTGCGAGGTCTACCTGATACGTCAGTCGGTCTGGTGAGATTTCGATCGCCAAGTTGAAGTGTTTCCGGGCCCCCTTGAGCTTCGGCTTGAGCGGCTCTGGTGCCAACGCGAGCGCTAAGCCCAGTGCAGCATGTGGTCGCCCACCATCAAACTCAGGGTCAACCTCTACCGCCCGCCTGGCCAGAGCCTTCACAGCTGATAGGTCTATCGACGCACCGATCACTCCACGGTTATCGAGCCAGCGTGACCACGCCAGGCTTGTCCAAGTCAGACACTCGACCATATCTTTCTCAACAGTCTCGACTGCGCGTCGCGTGACCGTTCCACCGGCCGACTGCACGAGGCCGTTGAAGGAAGGATTGGTCATGAGACATCGAAGCCCGAACTCTCTCGCTGTTGAGTACCCGTCCAAGCCATCGTCTGGATGGCCGTATGCGCGCGCCACATAGGCCCGAGAAAGTCGACCCATCATTGTGGCCTGATCGGGGAATTCTCTGACTCCACTTAGGTACCATTGAATCGACTTGTCGAGGTCTCCCAACTCAGCGCGCGCCGTGTAGAGCGCATCTCCACTGCGCATAATTTTCCGCCAAAGCCCTGTTTTATCATTACTTTTTGCAGCACAACCCACGAGACAAATGGCCAGAACCACTGTGGGCGTACGAGAAAATCGGAACATCAAGCACCTCTAAGGTACACACCATACCGGAGAGGTACCCAAGATGAACAGATGCGCCACTTAAAGTTACTTGACTGAGGCTCTCTGAGGGTCCACGATTACCGGGTTCGCCCGGATGGTGAAACGGTAGACACAGGGGCCTTAAAAGCCTCTTTCCGCAAGGGAGTGCTGGTTCGAATCCAGCTCCGGGCAAACTTTGGTAGATAATGGATGAACTATGGCCAAAGTCATTGGGATCGATCTCGGAACAACAAACTCGGTGTGCGCCGTCCTTGAGGGCGGGGAGCCGAAGGTCGTTGTCAGTGAAGAAGGTGGACGCGTCACTCCATCGGTGGTTGGATTTGCCAAGGATGGCACCCGATTTGTGGGGGACATCGCCAAGCGGCAGCTGCTGATTAATCCCGAAGCAACCGTCCACTCACTGAAGCGCTTCATCGGCAGGCCCTTTGATGAGGTCAGTGACCAGCTTGAGTTGGTCCACTACGCCGTCTCCAAGGACGAACGTGGAATGGCCAGCGTCAGCGTGGACGGCAAGCTGTATTCTCCACAAGAGCTATCTGCGCTCATCTTGCAGAAGATCAAGCTGGCTGCGGAGGCATACCTCGATGAGCCCGTGACCGAAGCTGTCATCACCGTGCCAGCCTACTTCACTGACAGTCAGCGCCAGGCAACAAGAGATGCAGGCATTATTGCTGGCCTCGACGTCCTCCGGATAATCAACGAGCCAACTGCAGCTGCCCTCGCCTATGTCCATCAGCGCAAGGGAAAAGCACGGATAGCAGTGTATGACTGGGGCGGCGGCACCTTCGACGTCTCGCTCCTGCAGGTCGATGCCGATGTTGCAGAGGTCCTCTCGACACGCGGAAACAACGTGCTCGGTGGCGCTGACGTAGACAAGACCATTGTGGACTGGCTGGCCTCAAAGTTCCACGAAGAGACGGGGATCGATGTGACTGGCGAGAGTGTAGTCATGCAGCGACTCCGTGATGCCGCAGAGCGCGCCAAGATCGAGCTGTCGAGCACAACCTCAGCTGAGGTTCACCTCCCCTTCCTCACCGCAGATGCAAGTGGCCCTAAGCATCTGCAGACCACCCTCACACGTGATCAGTTTGAGTCACTCGGGCAGCATCTGTTCGAGGCCACCATTGCTGAGTGCAAACAAGCAATGAATGACACTGGCATCAGCCCTGGTGACGTGGATGAGATCATCATGGTCGGTGGCTCTAGCCGCATCCCAAAGATTCAGTCCATGGTCGGCGAGCTGTTCGGACGCCCGCTCAATAAGTCGCTACACCCCGATGAGGTCGTAGCCATCGGTGCTGCAGTCCAGGCTTCAATCCTCGGCGGCGAGACCAAAGCTGTGACCCTCTTGGATGTCACCAACTTCTCTCTGGGTATCGAGGTCGAGGGTCGCCGGATGGCCACCCTGATCCCCAAGAACACCACCATCCCTACTGAGGCCACACAGCTGGTATCGACGGTTCAAGAGAACCAGAGCACCGTGAAAATTCATGTGCTGCAGGGCGAGAGCAAGCAAGCAGCAGACAATGTGTCCTTGGGCCAGTTTGAGCTCCATAATGTTCAACCCGGTGGCCGTGGCGAGCCAAGGATTCAGGTCCACTTCAACATCGATAGCTCAGGTATTGTGCGCGTCAGCGCAGAGGACACGCGGACTGGAGTTTCCGATGAAATTCAGATCTCCTCCCCCATCGGAATGAGCACTACAGAGATTGAAGAACTCCAAGCTGGCCTAAACACTGTAGGTTCAGACTCGAGCCTCGACGGACTCCATGACGACATACGGATTCACATCTCGAGTCTAGAGGCGAAGCTGATCACCAAGGCCGACGAGATGGATGATGCCGTAGTCGAGAGCATCAAGAACACGATTGAGAGCGCGCGGGCCGCGCTGGACTCGACCAGTGAGAACGATCTTGCAGAGGCCATCACGAACCTCGAGGTTCATGCGGGTCTCTTTCCAAGCTAAGCGGTATCCAAGCTACAAAGAGAAGCGCCCCGAGGCATAAACCCCGGGGCGCTTTCTTTTCAGGTGAGTATAAACTCAGCCCTTGTCACCGCCCTCAGTAGCCTCAGCAGCCTTCTTGGCTGCTGCCTTTGCCTTCTTCTCGAGCCACTTGGTCTTCTTCTTGAGGTGCTTTGCTAGCTCCTTCTCGGTCAGCTGCGCTTGGTGAAGCGCATCCCAGTCGACGATTTCGTAAGGAAGTCCGAGGCTCTTTACTGCGGGCTCGGTGTACTCAAGCGGACCAATGACCGTGAAGGTCTCGTGACCCTGACACGGGGCAATCAGCTCAGACATCTGCTTAGCATCGACCTTGTCGAGTAGAGCCGGGATTTCCGCGAGGTAGTCCAGGCCGCGGCCAGAACCAATGGCACCCACCAGGTAGTTTGCCATTTGGTTGGATGACTGCTGAGCAAGCACAGTCTCACGTGCCTCTCCCCACTTGGCGGTTGCCACGATGGATTCATCAATATCACCCTTCACGGCGAGGTCGACGATCGAGAGGTAGGTCGAGAGCGCATACTCGGTAGCGTCATTCTGGAACAGGCCACCAACAACCAACGCGCTGGCACCACCGGGTTTGATCATGTTGTAGGCATAAGCACCGTAAGTGACACCAGCCTTCTCACGGAGACGACGCCAAGCAATCTCAGACACTGAGGAACCGAGAATCTTCCCGCCGAGAGCGGTCTCGTTCGTCCATGGAACCATGGGGCAAGCCAGCGTCACGTCTGTCTGGGTGGACTTCGGCTTGTCAAAGAGAAGTACCTTCCGCTCACTGAGGTGTGTGGGCGCCTCAATCGTCTTAATCGGTCCGACCTCTGTACCAGGCTTCACCGTCCAAGACTCAAAGTAGTCACGGGCCGACTTCTCAGCGGCGTCGAGATCAGCAATCTTACCCACAACAACCAGTGTGGCGTTGGCAGGCTGAAACTTGCGGTCCAGCCAGTTCTCGACCGTACCTTGGTCCCAGTCACGCATGCGTTCGTAGTGCGCACGCGTACCCCAGTTACCGTAGGGATGGTCGCCCCAGAGCCGCTCCGTACGGAGGCGGCCAGCCCACGCATCAGGCTCACCAGAGTAGGTAGAGCCCTTCGAGCCACCGATACGATCTTTCAGCCACTCGCGCTTACCGGCCATCCGGTAGTCAACCTCGCCGGTCTCCTTACGGATTCGGCTGAGTACTGCGTCAAGGTTTCCGCTCGAGCCACCTCCAGACAGAACCTGACCGTAGCCGACACCGCCCTCGCTGTAGTACCCAGCGATGGCCATCATGCTCTCTGAGGCCGGAATCTTAGTTCCGCGCCAGCTGAGGGACTTCGCAAAGTAGTCTGTGCCTTGAGGAAAGCCTGCAGAGTTGTCCGAGTTTCCACCGAGGAAGAGCTCAGCACGAACAAGTGGAGCCTCACCGTGGGGAAGGATGATGACACTCATGCCGTTATCCATCGTGAACTCACGGCCCTTGGACCGGTCTGGTGAAATCACCTGTGCCGCCAAGGTGTCACCCTTCATGTCTTCCATAGAGAACAGCGTGCTCAGCGCATCGTCTCGAGATGCACCGGAGTATCCACCGCCCGTGGTCTCACCTGAGCGCGCAGCAGCTTCCATCCGCTCCCGCTCCTCCTCATCCATCGGCTCGACAATAATAGTGACCATGCGGTCGCGAGTGAGCCACTTGCGGGCGTACTCCTGAACCGGGAACATTCCATCAACACTGTTGATCTGGTTCATCATGCGACTGAAGTACCGAACGTCACCAGTGAAGTGAGCGTCCATCGCCGTCGCTGTTGCGCGACCATAGAGCGCTGCAACCTCATCGACTGAGTTCAGAATCTGGGTCATTCCGTTCATCTTCGCCTGAGAGAACGAGCTGTCGATCATCTTGCGGTAGTACTCACTCTTGTACAGCTCGCGGTCCCACTGCATGTACAGGGCATCTCCAGCCTTGTCTGCCAGACGCTCTCCTGTGTAGGAGTAGTCGCTGGATGGCTCCATGTAGCAGTAGACTGCGCCTGAGTACTCCGATGGGCTGTAGAAGCAGCCAACCGACTCAAGGTCTTGATCATCCGAGCCGTACTGCCAGCTCGGTACGATGGTCTGGTAGATGTAGTTGGTCAGCTGGTTTGCAGCGATATTCGCGATGGTGTCCTCGCCGCAGTAGCCTCCAGGTGTAGACCACACGACAACAGTCGTCTCGGTCGTGACCTGCCCCTTGATCCGCATGGGCTCCTGACTGACAGGCATGGGTGGGTCTTCGCGCTTGGTGCAGTCAACACGCTTCTTCGCTCCCTTGCCCGCGTGGGTGCTGATGTACTCTCCGAGCGATCCGACCCACTTGTTCAGGAAGGCATCCCGCTCGTCTTGCGTCGCGAGCGCGTTGAATTTTGAAGCGTCAACAGGAGACATCAGGAGGTCTAGGTCCTGCTCCCAAGCCTTCATCAAGAGGCCAAATGCCTCGGAGAGCTTGAAGTCGCCGACGACAACGATGGTCGTCTTCTCAGGCACGTAGTGCTGAGCCACATACTCCTGGGCTGCCGCGAGATCGATGGCGCTCAGTGAGTCGTGAGACCCGATGACACTCCGCGTGTAGGCATGCCCCTCCGGGTACATGAGCTGTCCAGCAACACGGAAGGCGTCACCAAGAGCGCCGTTCTCGTCGCGCATACGCTTCTCGTTACGGGCAATCTCCACCTCGAGCTTCACGTGCTCCTCGGTGACATTGGCGAGCGCATCCTTGAGTCGCCTCGCCTCAATGGCAAGCAACGGCTCGAGAGCATCGCGCGGAGCGATGGTCATGTAGTTGGTCCAGTCCGTCGTGGTGGACGCATTGAATGAACCACCAAGCTGCTTGATGAGATCCATATTCTTCGGCAAGTCGCCATGCTGAGCCCGGAATGCCAGGTGCTCGATGACGTGAGCGATACCTTCCTGTCCAGGCTGGTCGTTCTCTGCGCCGCTATCGATCACCGAGGTCACAGCAACGATGGGCTGGCTGTGCTCCTCCTGGAAGATAACGTGGAGACCAGACGGGAAAGGGTACGACTGCAGCTGAATCGAGTATTGATCGAGCTTGAGCTGGTAGTCAGCCTTTGGAATCTTGGAGGCCTCAGCGGAGGAACCTCCCAAGACGAACGCGAGTGTAAGGGCGCAAATCGCTTTCATGACAACCTCATTTAGTTCTTTGGTGGGCCGTGCATACTTCTTTGTAAACGCCACCCAGCGGTCCCCGCTTATGCGACCTGAGGTGGAGGGTCAATGGGCTTGACATCGTCACCACAGGAACAGCAATCGCGCCCCCCTCTTTTTTCGGCCTACAAAGTAAAAAACCCTCGCCGAAGCGAGGGTCTAAGTGGTGGAGGTAAGGGGACTTGAACCCCTGACCTTCTGACTGCCAGTCAGATGCTCTCCCAACTGAGCTATACCCCCGCTGTATCTGCCACTTGCGTGGCGCAACCGGCATCTATTGCACCCCACCTTGCCTTGCAAGCCAGCAGCTATTCTTCCCCGTCAGGAGCATCGTTGCTGGATGTAGGCGAACCTTGTGCAAGCTGAGCTTGAATGCGCTCATCGAGCTGCTGAATGTGGCCCATATGGACCGAAAGCCCAGGGTGCTCAAGCTCTCCCGCCGACACCAACGCAATCACCTCACGCCCGAGCTTCTCTAGCCGCTTGCTGCGATCCTTCCGTAGCTGGCGTATCTCAAGCTGATGGCGCCCCTTCTCTTGCGCGACACCAATACCGACCTTGCCTCTGCTCGAGACAAAGCCAAGAAAATCTCTGAGCAGGCCGACAACGGAGCCCGCCTGTAGGTCTGCACCGCCGCGCTCAACTGGATTTTGGTCTGACACTGGTACCTCCGACTGACAAGAAGCGTCTGGGCAGGTACCCTTGCACATCAAAGAGGTCAATGCCAGAGTATGATTGTCGTCATTGGAGCCACAGGCCGCTTCGGCAGCGCCATCGTTAGGACACTGCGGACCTTAGATCTGCCCGTCCGAACACTGGTCCGAAAGGGCAGTCACTACTACTGGCTGAATGACACAGGCTGTAGCTACTTCTTCGGAGATCTCAGAGACCCCATCAGCCTGCGGCGCTGCTTAGAGGACGCCACACACCTGGTGGTGGCCACCAATATTCGTCGCGAGTCGAAGTCCAATAATCATCAAGACACCACCGTCACCGGCCAGGCTGCATTGTTCGAGCTCGCCGCTGCAATGGGTATTGAGAGAACCGTCCTGATTTCATGTATGGGTGTCGATGCCTGCGATGCTCCAGCCTTCGTGGCCCGTAAGGCTGCGGAAGAGGCCCTGGTTGCATCCGGAGCCGACTTCACTGTGCTTCGCGCCTGCACCCACGAGCACACGTTCTTGGAGCTGGCCTGGACCATTCACGACCGAGGCACTGCATACATCCCAGGTCCTGCTGACAACAAGCTGAGCGTGCTTCCGGTCAATGACCTGGCCCGAATGGCTGTGGCGAGTCTGGATCTGCCGAGCGTTCACAATCAGATCCTTGAGGTCGGTGGATCCAGCACAGTGACTTTTGATGATGCCCTCTCTCTGGCCTGCTCAGTTGTTGGCGTCGACAAACGCACACGCTCACTCCCCTCGCCCATTATCAGCCTCGGCTCACGCGTCGGAAAGCCCTTCAGACGCTTCGCAAACGTGCTCGCAGAACAGCGAGCATGGGCCACAATGGACTTTACGGTCGATGCCGACGCAATCAGCGAGCGCTTCGGCTTTGAGATGACCGACCTGCAGACCGCAATGACTGAGAGCAACGCCTTCCTGAGTGACATGCGTGACCCTGACCGGAAGGAGGCACGCATGGTGCATCCCCAGTTTTATGCCACCGTGTACGAGCCCGGCACAGCAGACCTCAATCTGCTGCCCGATGGGCCATCACCACGCAAAGATTGACCTTAGTCTGAGGCCGCCTCTGGCAAGTCAGGCTCCACGGGAGCAGCGGCTGACTTCGGCTTTGCGTTCCAGATTCTGGTCGAGAGGTAGAGACCAAGCAGGCTGACCGGAATCATCGAGGCTGGCCACCAGAACCAGTTGTCGGGATTTCCAGCCACGTCCTTCATGGTGTCATCAGGAAGGATGACTCCGTACGTGATGGACATCACCGCGGTGCCCGCGTACACGAACCCGTCGATAATACCCACCGCCACACCGACGTTCTTCTTGCCACCAAAGTCCATGCTCGCAGTACCTGAGAGCATGCCATGCACACCGATGATGCAAAGACTCATGAGCACAACCAGCCAAGGCAAGAAGTCAGACTGGTAGGTGAAGGTCATGATGATGGAGCCCACCAACATTCCACCGTACAGAATGGCCGCAACAGGACCCCGTCGAGACTGGAACACTCGGTCGGAGATGATGCCTGCGACCACACCGCCCATGATGCCAGCACAGCACAGAAGCATTCCCCAGTTGTCGTAGACAAAAGAGTCCTGCAGGCCCAGCATGCCGTTGGTCTGCTTGGCGTAGGACCGGAACCACTGCATGATTGCCTGGCGCAGGAAGCCAGAGCAGAACTCAATGCTCGCAATGGTGACGATGACTGGATTTCCGAGCATCAGCTTGAAGACATCCATAGCGCCGAGACGCGGCCCATCATCACCTGAGGATGCATCAGCAGTATCAAAGTCATCAAAGCCTGCTTCTCCGGGTGTGTCCCGAACAACGAGGATGTCGATGAACCAGAAGACGAACAGGAATGCCGTCGGGATGAAGAACAGGTTCTCGAGCGACATGCTCTCGATGATCATGTACCCGACATCGAAGGCAAAGTAGATGCCGAGCGAGATCAGGATGCCGAAGATGGCGCCAAAGACGCCGCGCTCTCTGACATGGAACCACGGCGCATTACACTTCACGATGGCCACAGCACCGAAGCTCTGGAAGTACATATTCAAGGCATAGAGCACAGAGAAGATGGTCGTGAGGTTCTCGGCCAGGTATTCCCGGTTCATCCCAAGGAGCGTTGTGTCATACACGATAGCGCTCGTCACGAGTCCCATGAGGAGATTCATCACCGCAGCACCACCGCCACCAACCAGAATCGCAAACTTGCCGCCGAGGCGGTCAGTCAGCGGACCGTTGACGAGGAAGGACGACCCGTAGATCGCTGTACCCCAGAAGAATATGGTCGCGAAGTCACCGTTTGTCATCATCGGTGAGCCGTTGAAGTCGATGTCTCCAAAGGCGTGCTGACTCACCTTGATGTTGTACCTGCCCATATACAAGAAGGCATAGGTCAACCCAAGCGGCAGCCAGTTGAACACACGGCGACGACGAAACGCATCAGAGTGCTCAACACCGTCGACTTTTGGCAGTCGGGCCAAAACGATACCGACAACGACCAGCAAGATCGCAATCGGCGCAAACTTATCCATCCAAATAGGCATTCTTTATTCCTCTCAATCCAATCGAATCATACGGACATCAGCAGGAGGCGAGAGTACCCCACCACCTGCACGTGCCACTGCAGCTTCAAAAATAGTCATCCCAACCTTGGTCACGCCCTCGGGCTCGAATCCAAGATTATATCCCCACTGGCCAGCAATATAGCTGTTGGTGGCCATGGTGTAGGTCGCGGAGTGGTCGAGGCGAGCATCTCCGACCCGAACATCCACAAGCTCAGGCGCGCCGGCCCGCATGCGCCACTGTGCAGTCACGCCAGAGAGCTGCATGCTCGGGTGTCGCCCGCCACCCTGAGCAGACGCGTTCCGAAGCAGGATTCCAACAAGGTCGGCACCACTCACCTCAAACTGAACCACGTCATTACCAAACGGGAACACATTGTACAGCGCACCCCGGGTGATCTCGCCTTCGACCAAGTCGTCACGAAGACCACCCGGGTTGTACACACCAATGTCTGCCTCTGCGGCCAGGCGCACCGTGTCAGCCGCCCACCGTCCAAGCGGCGTCTCAGGCTGCTGTGGCCGATCTAAATCACCGCCCTCTAAGCTCCCGACGACTGCCCCAAAGTGCGCACTGATGCGCTCGGACCACGTCTTGACCAGTGCTGCGGCGTCCGCAGGGACCTCCACGCTGCCGGGCTCGAGATTCCGAAGCTCGGCAGAGAAGGTGCTGATCTGACCATCAACAACGGTCATCTCCGTGACGCCCAGCTGACGGGCATAGCAGCCCGCCTGAACAATCCATGTACCTGCGACCTTCACAGGCTCGGTGAGCGCTGTGTGGGAGTGTCCACCGACGATCAGATCAATTCCCGGAACAGATTCCGCGATCTGCTTGTCTTTATCGAGACCAATGTGTGTCAGGGCAACCACCAGGTCCACCTTTGACTCGAGCGCGGCGACCTGCTCACGTGCGACCTCGACCACATCCCGAACACTCATCGCTCCAGCTGCACCCGAGGCCGTCAGTCTGGCGAGACTATCGGTAGTGAGTCCAAACACACCGACCTTCATGCCGTTGCGCTCAAAAATAGTGTGGTCCTGTAGCCCCATGATTGCGGGCTCACCGTTGCCATCCTTGGCGTCCAAGTTGGCAGAGAGCACAGGAATCTTGCTCGCATTCACCACGGAAGAGATGTGCTCAAATCCAATGTCGAACTCATGATTGCCGAGCACCCAGGCATCCATCCCAGCCGTCTCCATAAAGTCGAGCATGGCACCACCGCGGGCACCACGAACCTCAAACTCCATCAGCGGCGTACCGGTCATGATGTCTCCGCCGTCCAGGTACAGCACATGGTCCTCGCCCTTGGCCTGATGGAGATCGGCCACATGTCCGGCGATCTCGGCAAATCCACCAATATCTGGTGCACCCGAGATCCACTCCGCCCTGTTGGGCTCAAAGTGAGCATGAAGGTCATTGGTGTGAGCAATGACAAGGTGGCCCTGAAGTTGCTCCGCTGTGCTGACAACAGGAGCGACGTGAGGCAGGCAACCAAGCTGTCCGAGCAGGAGCCACATCAAAGCGCGTTCACCTTCTCAATCAACGCATCCAAGTCTGCGGGCGCAATGGGTCCCTCTATACGGGACACGATGACACCCTCGCTGTCGATCAACCAGGTCTGAGGAATCTGCTTGAAGTCAATACTAAGTGACTTGAAGAAGTGTGCAGGACCACCCTTCACGACGAGCTGATCCCAGTGCTTTCCTTCACTGGCAGCGAAAGCCTCGACGGCCTCGAGCGCAGCCTCAGGGGTACCGCCCTCAAAGACATCCCAGCTCACCCCAACGAGCGGCACAGACGTGCGTGCTGCGAGTAATTTGAGGGCGCTGGTCTCAGCCTGACACGACTCACACCAAGTGGCCCAGTGATTGACCACCATGGGTCCCTTGCTGAGTGCTTTCTTGATGGGCGCTGCTGTCATCAGCTGCACATGAACGGGACCGCCAGCACCATCACTGCCCTCAGGCTCAGCAGACACAGACGCCTTTCCGAGGGTCCAAGCGTCGGGCTCGAGCGGCGGCTGCACGGGCCGATCACCCATGCGCTCAAACAGCTCGTTCTTAGCAACCAAAGAGGACACTCGAAGAGCGACCTGCTTTCCTATTGTTCGGATAAAGCTCAATTCCGACCTCCGCATCTCGCTTAGCCTATCAATCAGCGCTTGGCTGGTGACAGGTCCGCGACATGTCTGGAATTCCCGAATATGATGACCACATGAAACTCCTGACCATCATTCTTTTACTCGCCGGCTGCACGAAAGTGAGCGAAGAACTCGCCGACAGCAGCAGTGGTCCCTGCGAGAATGAGCTCACTTGTTTCACACCTGAGGCGGCGGACAGCTGCGAAGACTGTGACGCCACATGTCAGCAGGACTACCTCCCCTCACTCGATCGCCGTCACCTTGAAGGGGCCGTAGACTACGCCAATCTAGATGCCGTCGAGCATACAGAGGGTGACCCTGTCTACCCACCCGCTGCAGGACCCCACTACCGCTGCTGGTGGGACTGGGGGGTGTGGGAGGAGGAAGTTCCCGTTGAGCGCTGGGTCCACAACATGGAGCATGGCGGCGTGGTGTTTCTCTACAACTGTCCAGAGGGATGTGCTGACGAGGTGGCCGCTCTTGTCGATGCTGTTGGAAGCAGGGACCGAGTCGTCGTCTCGCCATACGCGAACATGCAGTGGCGCTTCGCCGCCGTAGCCTGGGAGCACCGCACACTTACTCAGTGTCTAGATGTCGATCACATGGTGCGGTTCTATACCGATCGGGTCGGTAAAGGTCCAGAGGATGTTGCTTCCATGGCACCCAGCGGCTGTATGGATGACGACACAGAAGAGAGTTCAGACTCTGGGTCCACTGACTCTGGGTCCACTGACTCTGGGGCCGCGGACTCCGGCACTTCAGGGTGACTGTGGCTTCTTAGCCTCGCCCCAGACAACCCACTCATCCTCGGTGAAGCGATACAGCTTCGAAGAGATTGGATGGTTTGAGGCCTCGACCATCTTCGCGATGCCCACCGAGAGAATCTGGTCGAGTCTGGGGTTTCCAGGCACCCAGGCAATGACAACACCCGGTACCGGCCAGGCCACCACTGTACCCTCCGGCAAGAAGCTGCTCATGACTGCAGGCTGGACGAAGACCAGCCCTTCTCGTCCATCGTTCAACTCACGAACCCAGTACGTACCGATGTCCTCGACCTTCTTTTCTTTGAAGCCCAGGCTGTTGCCGCTGAGCTTCTCTGTCGGACTCTTCACCGTCTCATCAGCATGGGTCGCATATCGCCAGCCCGACTCCGAGATGACGGATGCACACACCTGGAGCCCCTCCGTCGCCGGCTTGCACAGCAAAACTTGCTCACTGGCAGACTTGCCAGCAGCAGCAGCCTGCTCTCGGTACTGCTCGACGACGTCCTCTGGCTCCATAACGGCGCCCACAGCGGGCTCCGCCTGAGCAACTTGAACCGCAAGCAGGAGTGCTATCACTCCGAGATTGCCGACTCGTCGACCATGGGCCCGACCCGAGCGCGCAGTCCCTGCATATCGGTGTCTTTCTCGTCCATAAGATCTGACAGCTGCTGATTGAGTTTGCGCTGGCGCACACAGAGCGCCTTCGCCATCGCGTGGACGAGCTTGTAAGCCGCAACACTGTGCTCCTCTAAGAGCATCTGAAACAGCGCCGCTGGAAAGCGGAATGCAGTGGTATCAGTCGTCGCTGTAATACTGGCAGAGCGGGGCGAATCATCAAGAATTGCCATCTCTCCGAAGCATGCATGTGGACCAAGGACAGCAACCTCACGAGCGGGCGCAAACGGGTCGCGCTTCTCCACACGGGCCTCGCCATCGTAGATCACGTACCAAGCATTTCCGGCCTCACCTTCTGCAAAGATGGCTTGCTGGCTACGAAATCTCTGGATCTGCATGATCTGTACGATATCGCCGAGCTCGGCAGCATCGAGATCTCCAAAAAGTGTGGTCTCCAACAAAAAGTCGATGACCTGCTCCAGTGTCAAGCTGATTTCCATGAAATCCTCGCGTTGCCACGGTCATACCACAGACAAGCCGCTTTTCGACAGACTTGATCGAAACTCCGCCATCTATGGACCACACTGCACTTGAATCATCAGGCAATCGACGCTAGACCAACTGTAGAGGTGCCTCATGGGAATACGAGATCGACTGGTCAAGAAAGCAAAAAAGGTCGCGGATCGTTTCAGCGGAGAATTTTCGGATCCAGCGCCTGAAGATCGTGAGCCCTACGCCCGTCCCGGCGTGCCGGATGAAGAAGCAGAGGTCGTCATGGCTCGGCTGAGCCGGCCAAAGGGCAAAACCTCTAAGAGCTAAGCCCTGACGCCAGCGTCTCCATACGGTTCCCAAGCTCGACAGCACCCGCCTCGAGCGCAGACCGTTCCAATCCAGGCGGCTCCATTCTCCCGTAGGACAGCCTCACAGTGGCGCCGGGGAGAGGAATTTGAAAACGGTCCCAGGTGGACAGCCTCCAAGCCCATGAGACCTGGCTAACGACATATACAATCGGTACGCGAGAGCGTGCGGCAATTCCAAGGGCGCCCAACTGCACAGTATGTCGTGGCCCTCTCGGCCCATCGACCGCCAGCGCCGGCGACACACCTTGGACCAGCCCAGCAGCCGCAACCCGAAGCGCAGAGGCCCCACCACGACTACTGCTTCCCCTCAACACGCCATAGCCAAGCAGATGAATCACCCCAGCAAGAAGCTCTCCATCAGCGCTCTTGGAGGCAAGTCCAGCGATTCTTGGCGATGCGTGTAGCGGCACCATCGGAAGCTGCTCACCGTGCCAAAAAGCGATGACTGCACCACCACCGCTCACAGCATCATCGAGGATCTCTCGACCCGACTCACGAACACGCCAGGTGAGACGTAAGGCCCGAACAAGCACCACCAAAATGATCGCCTTTAAGCGATATCCGGACGTAGGAAATTGGTGCTGCTGCACAACCACGCTAAGCTCCATCTCGATGTACGTACTGGGCCTGAGTTGCTTCTATCACGACGCCGCCGCCTGTTTACTTCGGGACGGTGAGCCGATTGCTGCGGCAAGCGAGCAAGCATTCACACGCAAGAAGCATGATGAGGCCTTCCCAGTCCATGCGATCTCCTGGGCTCTTGCCCACGCAGGCATCACAATGGACGAGGTCAGCGTCGTCGCCTTCTATGACAAGCCACTGGTCAAGTTCGAGCGGATCCTGAAGAGTCACCTGGCCCACTTCCCCAAGTCATTCCCACAGTTCGTGAGGGGCATCCCAAGCTGGTTCTCAACCAAGCTCCGTCTCGATAAACTGCTCAAGAATGAGTTTGGGTACACCGGCGCGATCACCTACGGCCAGCATCATCGCTCACACGCTGCCAGCGCGTTTTACGCGAGCGGCTTCGAGGAGTCGACACTGCTCACGGTAGACGGTGTTGGTGAGTGGTCCACAGCGACCTGGGGTGTGGGTCGCGGAACAGAGATCGAACTGAAGGGTGAGATACGATTCCCCCACTCTCTCGGACTGCTGTACTCAGCGTTCACCGCCTATCTCGGCTTTAAAGTCAACTCCGCTGAGTACAAGGTGATGGGGCTCGCGCCCTACGGAGAGCCCAAGTACGTCGACAACATCAAGGAGATGTTTCACCTCAAAGACGACGGCACCTTCCGACTCGACATGCGGTGCTTCGATTTTGACCACGGCCTTCGCATGTACAACTCCCGATTTGAGGATGTAATGGGGCAACCCACGCGTCCGATGGAGGCACCGGGACTGGACCAATTCCATAAGGATGTCGCTCGCTCCGTCCAAGAGGTCGTCAACGAGGCCATGGTCAAGCTGGCCACAACCGCCGTGCAAGCAACAGGCATCCCCAAGCTCTGCATGGCTGGTGGCGTCGCCCTCAACTGTGTGGCCAACGGCCACGTACTCCGTGACGCACCCATCGAAGAGTTGTTCGTTCAGCCTGCAGCAGGAGACGCTGGAGGGGCAATGGGCGCCGCACTCTGGGTATGGCATCAGCTCCTTGGAAAGCCTCGGTCTTGGAAGATGGAGACCGCCTACTTGGGACCCGGCTACAGCGATGAACAAGCCCAAAAGGCTCTCGATGAGCTGGGTGCGGTCTACCACCGCATGGAACGCCAGCCTCTCCTCGAACAGACCGCCCAACTCATCGACCAGTCCATGGTCGTTGGCTGGTATCAGGGTCGGCTTGAGTGGGGCCCCCGAGCACTCGGACACCGAAGCATCCTCGGAGATGCACGCCACCCTGAGATGCGGGACATCATCAACCGCAAGATCAAGTTCCGCGAGGGGTTCCGACCCTTCGCCCCGAGCGTACTCGAGGAATGTGTGGGTCAATACTTCGATATCGATCGACCGAGCCCATACATGCTCTTGGTCGCACCGGTCAGCACGGAAGCCACACCGCTACCGGCGATCACGCACGTCGACAATTCAGCCAGAATTCAAACGATCAACAGGAACCAGGACGCTCTGTACTACGATCTGATCGATACTTTTAGGGCTCGAACGGGCTGTGGGGTCGTGATCAACACAAGCATGAACGTACGCGGTGAGCCGATCGTCAACTCACCTACAGACGCCTACCAGTGCTTCATGAGAACCCACATGGATGCGCTCGTCGTTGGCCCATTCATGATGCTCAAAACTGAACAACCAGAGATCGACCTCGCCAGCGCCGAGGAAGCCTTCGGGCTGGACTGAGCGCCCGAAAAACATCACCTTTCCTGGATTTTGCATCAAATCCCATTGCGTCCTGTACCAATGGGGTACAATAGTTTGGCAAGGAGGATGCAATGCGATCCATTTCCCTATCTCTAATTTTGGCGACGTCGCTGATGAGCTGCGGACCAGCTGATCTCGACTTCGGCGATGAAGGCGACCAACCGTTCATCGATACCGACGGTGATGGCCTCTCCGATGAGGAAGAGCTGGAGCTGGGCACAGACCCCGCCAGTGAGGACACCGACGGCGACGGGTACTCAGACATGGTCGAGGACAACTCGTACACCAATCCAACTGATGCGTCCGACCATCCCTACGCGGGTGGCTGGCCAATCGACGCATGTCGTAACGACATCGTTGGGTCAGGAGTTGCTCAAGGTGACGTCATCGACAATCTCACCGTCACCGACCAGTTCGGCGAGGAGATCAAGCTCCACGACTTCTGCAACCACGTTGTGCTCATCGAGCACGCAGGCTTTGGTTGAGGTGGTTGCACCGCGAGTGCACCAGCTCTGGAAGAGCTGTACCAAGAATACCAAGCAGAAGGCTTCATTATCGTCACCGTTATGGGTGGCGGCACAGCAGTCGATTTGGAAGCATGGGCTGATACCTATGGACTCTCGACACCCGTCGCGAGCGACTCTGGCAACCTCGGCGGACTCTTTGGAGTCCAGTACCTCCCGACACAGCAGCTGATCGGCCGCGGTGGCGTGGTGAAGGTGACAAACCAGGGCCACATCTCAGCTACTGACATCGAAGCAGCACTGGCCGAAGAACTCTACTAAGCCAACGCAAGCAACAAATAGCGCCCTCCCCTGGAAACAGCGGAGGGCGTTGTCGTTTCAAGAAAAAACCCTGGATATCTGGGCTGAAGAGTCAGGCGGGCTGATGAATGTGTCAGCAATGCGTAGGGTCCTCATTCACAGGCCCCCTACATCGACCAGACGGTGTACGATTCCCACTGCCTAGGAGCCTCCATGCTGCAATCCTTCATTCGTATCGCCTGCCTCGTGACCCTCTTCACGGGAGTCGCTGATGCTGGGCAGATTCAGCTCATGCCAGCTGGACCGATGGTCGCTGACGGTGTGAGCCCAGTGACACTACACATCTGGGTTCCACACCTGGTCGCCACCGACAAGGTGAAGGTAAAGCCTGAACACGGCAAGATCACTGCAGTAGAGCGTCACCCCGGCGGCATGCTGGCAGTAAGCTGGGTCCCAGCCCGCGAGGGAGGAGACCGAGATGTGAACGTCACCGTGACCATTCGCCACAAGGGTGCAGACCCTGAGGTTGCACAGCTGTCTGTACCGCTCGCTGCACCACTCACCGGCACACTATCTGTATCGGCGACTCCTGCTGAGTGGGCCCCGGGCCAAGACGCCATCCAGATCAAATTTAAGCTGAGCGGTACGTCCAAGCAGGCCATGAGCGCGCGGCAGATTCTGGTCGCCGCCTCCACGGGTACGATCACAGATGCCATCGGCATGGGGGATGGAACCTTCTCTGCTCGATGGACTCCCCCTGCAGACACCAGCCAAGCCCAGACAGTCGTCATCTCAGCTGTAGACGCCAGCGCCCCGAGCGACATCTACGGGTGGACCTCATTTCCACTTTTAGCCAACCAGAGCCTCTCTTTTGGTGCCACGCCAGACAGTCAGAATGTCCTGGTGATTGGTGATCGTGAGTATGGTCCAGTGAAGGCCTCCCCGGCAGGAACAGTGGCCTTCGATGCTCTCGTCAATCCCAAGATCCGCAAGGGCATACTTCGGAGCACTCTCAGAGACGGACGGACACTCGATGTTCCCGCACCGCTCCCACTCGCAGAGTACCCGCGCATCAGCTTCATGGCTCAGCCCTCATCAGTACCTGCAGGCACAGGTCACACCCTCTTGATTGTCGCAACCGATCCTGAGGGCGGCCCACTCAACACCGCCACAGTGACCGTGAAGTCCAATGCGTCGACCCTGGGGACAGCTGAGCGGACCCAGAGTCCTGGCGTCTATTCGCTTCGTGTTCAGCCCGATGCAGCCATGACCATACCCCTCACAGTCAGCATGAAGGACCCAACAGCGCT
>Ga0315315_10000849_pt1 | contig 27127 bp, 24 predicted proteins | sample M140m3416metaG_FD_203699 | JGI IMG/M metagenome (GOLD analysis project Ga0315315, IMG submission 203699) | Ammonia-oxidizing marine archaeal communities from Monterey Bay, California, United States - M1 40m 3416 | ecosystem: Environmental > Aquatic > Marine > Intertidal zone | place: USA... | reverse complement strand
AGCGACGGAATGGCCGCCGCTCCACCATACTCTTCCACCGCTTCAGCGACCTCAGGCTCATCAGTCTTGACACCTCGCCCAGCCATGTCGCCTGTGTATTCACTGAGTCCAGCAAACGGGCTAGAGGCAGCAGTAGACTCAAAGTTCCAAAAGCTAAACCGCATATTCGCCGGCAGGGTGTTTCCTTCCGAGTCGACGACCATCTCTGGGCTCACAGTCGTCCCATCCACCTCACAGGTGGACCAGCCGTCAGGGCAAGGGAATGCAGGAAAGGCCTTGTCGTAGTCGCTCCAACCCCCAGCCACGGCGGAGCCGGACCAGGTGCTGAGCAGAATGATGACTTGTCCGAGTTTCACGACTCGCTCCCTGGGGCACCGCCTAATTGGCAGCACCGCCTCCAATATCAGATTTCTTACGGTCTCTACCGAACTGGATAATCGGCTCTTCAAATTCCGCTTCCTTTAAGCTCATGGCGTCCAAATTCACGTCGAACTGATTCCGGCGCTTCTTGATGTCATACTGAATCAGCTTCGTGAGGTACCCTGGAGCGGAGACCTCAAGCTGAATGGATGAATTTGGCGTAAAGATGAGCTCAGACCCATCTGGCAGATAGAGAACCGAACCCTCCCAATGACCGGTGGCAGCATTGACGCGATGACGGTCTGCCTCCTTGGGATGACGCACAACTGCTGTGGGAATGGGCTGTCCCTCTGAATCGAGGACAAAGACCTTGACGGGAACACCGTCACCAGCACTCTTGGTCGTCGCACACCCGCTGCTCATGGCTGCAGCAAGAAAGAATGGTGTCCAAAGCATGTGCTACTCAGCCCCCTCAAAGAAGTTCAAAAGTGCCCCAGATGGGGTCGAGTTTCGGGCCATCTTGCGTGCTCCAGCATTCCAGAGCGCTCGTCCCGCACCCGCAGACTCGTACTCCCCTACTAGATCCTTGGCCGCCTGGGAGTCGGTGCCTCCGACCAGCATAGCAGCAGTGACCTTCGCATCCGCGAGGCCATCAGCAGGCGCGTCGCCCTCTAATCCCTCAAGCGTTCTGATGCAGCGTGCTGCCTTACCTTCAGCACAGAAGATGATGCCTTCGGTAGCTTTCTTTCTCCAGACCAGATCTCCGGAGGCCTTCGTGGCCCTCAGCAGCGTGCGCGCAGTCTCTGTCTCACCGACACTGGCACCTCTGCCGGCCCATGCCAACAGCTGCTCGTTTCGGTCGCCCTCGCTGTCTGGGTAGCGAACCATCAATTCGGCCACAGAGCGTACGGCAACCTTTCGAAGCCCGAGAGCCCACAGCGCTTGGGCTTCACTCAGCCCAGCAACTATCGGGTCATCGCTCGAGAGCAGACTCAAATAACCTCTAGCGGTGACCTCTGCGCCACCACCACTCACACGCTCAAACAAGCCCACCGCGTCCTCACGGTCGCCGTCAGCGAGTGCCGCCTCACCAGCAAGAAGCAAGCCAGGAGCAAGACCGCTGGCTTCACCAAATTGCCTCATCCGGTCCCAATCTTTTGCCTGCTGAGCAACCATCGCCCGGCGCATCAGAACCTCAGGTGCCCTTTCTTCTGCGGTCGCCTGAACTCGCGCAAGATGAGCATCAGCAGCATCAGTGTCGCCTCTGAGCATGGCTGCGAGCGCGGCACCAGTGGCTGCATCAATAGACTCGGGGTTCTCCGAAGCCGCCGCCTCAAATGCGGCTGCAGCGCCGGGCATGTCCCCTGCGGACAGCTGGACCTTGGCCGCATCAACGGCCTCCTTGGCTCCATCACCGCCAAACATGTCGCAGCCCTGGAGGGCCAGCAAGACAACTACCATTCTCAACATCTTTCACCACCTCGACATCGAATCAGGCCACACAGGGCTTCAACCGGGTCACCATATCCGAAAGACGGTGATTTCGTAACCCTGCTCTGGCCAGTGAATTTGCCGCCATGGATACCGGTTAGGGTTGTCGGGGGCGTGCTACACTCGATAGCCACTCCGCGAGCACAGGCCCGATCCGCGCTATATGCAACGGTAAGCGCCCGCCAAGACAACCCAAACCGAGCCCCCATTTGATGCCGAGCCCCCCACAAGGAAGGCGAGAAATCACGCTACTGCAAGAGCGCAGCGCGGGTACATTCGCGCGTGTGCATCTGGCGCGCGCGACCGATTCTGGTGGACTCAGCCGTATCGTGGCGGTCAAGGTTCTAAAGGAACGCTGGACTGACACAGAGGATGTCCTGAACCGGACCAAAGATGAGGCGCAGTTGCTGGCCAGCCTCCAGCACCAGAACATTGTTCGGGTCGACGCGATTACAGAGATCGATGGACTCCCTGCAATCATCATGGAGTTTGTCCACGGCATTGATCTCGGCCAGCTGCTCAAGGCGCTCGCTCAACGCAATATGCGGCTTCCCCATCGTGCGCTCTACGAGATTGCTGAGGGAATCGCCAGCGCCCTAGCGGCTGCGTGGTTCAAGGTGCCGATCGGGATGGCAGAGCCGCTCAGGGTGGTCCACAGAGACATCAAGCCATCAAATGTCATGATCAGCGTCGAGGGAGACCTGCGGGTCCTTGATTTCGGGACAGCCAGATTTGAAGATGCAGGCCGTAAAGCCAAGACTGAAGCCTTCCGTTTTGGCAGCCTGAAGTACATGTCTCCCGAGCGAAGAGACGGGAGCCGCGGCGAGCATCCGGCAGACTTGTACAGCCTTGGGCTGGTGATCATCGAGCTCCTGGGCGGACGAATCGAACAACCTCTGCCCATGGACCCGACAGCCCATGACGCGGCAGTCATTCGACTCATCGACTCTATCCCTGACTTTGGACTGCCTAACGACGGCTGGAATGGCTCCCTGAGAGAGACACTCACGCGACTTTGTGCGACAGATCCAACAGCTCGTCTTGACGCAAGGCAGACCATCAAGCTCATGCGGGCGTTCAAGCAGCAAGCGACTGGAGATGGACTGATTGCCTTCGCTGAGGATTCCGTCGCTCCAATCACACATGAGATCAATGCAATTCCAGATCTCGAGGCAGACATCGAGGAGGCCGGGACCCGGTTTGCCCTAGAGCCTGATGGCCGCACATCCGTCCTTCGGCGAAGCGCTGACCTGAGCCCTGGCGCGTCAACTGGGCTCGCCGAGGACCTGCCGACACAGATGTCGAATGCCATCAGAGACGACCTGCCAACCCAGCTGGCGAGTCCAGCCATCTCTGGCGCCCTCCCCGTTGATGACGACCCCACCCTGGCAGACATTCCGAACACAGAAGACAGCGCTGCACTCCGCCCGGGATTCGCGATGGGCGGCTCCGAGGTCAAGCAGACCGAGCTGCCCTCGAGCTGGAATCCACCCAGCAAGAGTCGAGCAGTACCGGACGGGCCCCGGCAGACACCTGGAAAACCAAAGCGACTGCCACCGCCTCAGTCCGCAGCTAATCGATCGGAGCGACACTATGTCGGCGTGGGTTGTGCGATAGCCTCCCTCGTGCTCCTGCTGCTGGCTGGCATCGGCGGTGTGAGCTGGGTCCTCTTCTTGAAAGACAGCACCAAAGCAGACCTCAAAGATAATCAGTCAACTGTTGATGCGTTGACGGAAGACGTCTACGCAAACGAGGTGATCGATGTGGAGCTTCGTGCTGGGGACCCAACAGTACAGTGGATTCGACTAACCAACGCTGAAGGTGCCCGAATGCTCACAGCCCGCCCGGACGGCAAGGCGGCGATTCCGCCTGGCAGCTACGATTTATCAGTCAAGGTAGTGGCACGCAGTGTGCTCTCCAAGACAATCACGCTAAAACAGCCCACTGCCCTGACGTGTAAACCGACTACGATGGGTCGGGTGCGTTGCATCGACACGCTAGACGACACAAAGTTGATTCTGCGGCCTTAGACCGCTCTGGAGCCCACATGACCCTACTCGCCCTCCTGCTCACCCAGACAGGCTTTGCTGCCACTCACACCGTCGACGCCAGCGGCGACGGTGACTTCAGCACACTCCAGGCTGCCGTCGATGCCGCAATGAGCGGCGACACCATCGAGGTCGCGCCAGGCACCTACACCGAGAATGTTTCGGTGAGCGCCAAGACGCTCGTCATCGAGGGCTCAGGCGTCGATGCAACCATTCTCCAGGGCGATGGCAGCGACACGGTCATGATGGTCACCAGCGGTGGTCTCAACCTCTCTCACATGACGATTACTGGCGGAACCCAGGGGCTCGCACTCCGTGGTGTGGTCGGCTCACTCACGAGCGTGGAGGTCGACAACAACAGCGGCAGCGAGCAAGGCGGCGGTGTCTCCATCACCGACGGTGCCGACCTCAACCTCACAGCTGTCATCATCACCAACAACAGCGGCAGCGACGGCGGCGGCTTGTATCTGGATGCTGCGAGCCAAGCTGAGCTCACTGACATCTGGCTCGAAGGAAACAGTGCAACCGGCTCTGGTGGCGCGGCCTACACTGCTGGAAAGGTCCAGCTGATGGACTCCGACATCTACAATAACGATGCCGCAGTACACGGCGGCGGTCTGTTTTCCACTGGCCTCTCCCCTGAAGTGCTGACCAGTAAATTCTGGGGCAACACAGCCGGCGAGAATGGCGGCGCCATTGCGGTCAACGAATCCAGCACCGGATCGGGCGTGAACCCACGCTTCAAGGAGGTGGAGTTCTGGCTCAACGAGGCTGGCACCAGCGGCGGTGCAGTCTGGATGAATGCATCAGGCCTCTTTTACTTCAAGCAACTCCTTGTCGTGCTGAACGCGGCAGGTGAGGACGGTGGCGGCATCTGGGTCTCCGGAGGCCAACCAACGAGCACCTTCGTCCGTGCCTGGCACAACGAGGCCGGCAACCATGGCGGCGGCGCAATGTTTGCGAGCAACAACGGCGGCCTGACCAGAAAGTCGAGCTTCGGCGGCAATATTGCCGGCGGGATGGGCGGTGGCGCAGTGCACATGGCCCCCAATGCTGCACACCTCATCTACAACAACCGCTACCTGGAGAACACTGCCGAGTCTGGCGGTGGTCTGATGATCAGCGGCGACCCCAGCAAGCAGCTCGCTACAACGAATGTTGATGTGATTGGCAACACCGGCGGTGGCGTCTTGTTTGCGGACTCAGCAGACATGAAGCTGGTCAACTCTATTGTAGCCTGGAACGACGGTGCTGGAATCAGCGCGGACGAATCGTCTACCGCTGGAGCGACACTGAAGCACAATGACGTGTACGCGAATGAGACTGCCTACGGTGGGGATCTGAGCGACATGGTAGGCATCGATGGCAATATCGATGCAGATCCGCTCTACACACGCTTTGATCTAGATGGAAACCCCATCAGTGACTTCCTGACACTCACCGACGGCAGCCCATGTAGTGGCACCGGCCAGTTCTTGGATGGCGCCAGTGTAGACATGGGTAGCTACGGTGGCGCGGGCAGTGAAGGCGGCGATGAAGACGGCGACGGTGTAGGGCCGAACGGCGGCGACTGCGACGACGGTGATGCCCTGGCCGCTCCAGGACTGGAAGAGGTTCCCGGTGACGCCCGCGACAATGACTGTGCTGGTGGAGCCGAGCTGGACATTGATGAGGACGGCGTGCTCTACCCCATCGACTGTGATGATGAGAATGCAGATGTGTACCCGGGCGCAACCGATGTGCCCGGTGATGGAATCGACGCAGACTGTGATGGCCTCGACGGAGAAGCTGACACCGGAGAACCTGCAGGGGCCGACACCGGCGCTCCCTGGGTAGATGAGGACACTGGCAGCGATGATCTCGGCTCAGACCTCGATGGTGACGGCTACGTCGATGACGACTGCAATGACGCCGATCCCACCGCAAACCCAGACGCTGACGAAGTCTGCGACGACGGCATCGACAATGACTGTGATGGCGCCACCGATGATGCTGATGCAGACTGTAAGACAAGCGACAAGGGCTGTGGTTGCGCTGCTGCGCCAAGCGCCAGCTCAGCGCCCCTTGTGCTGCTATTCATCGCGGGACTGCTTGGTCGCCGACGGGAATAGTCAGCTGTAGTCTACAGCACCAATGGCCTGCCGGAACTGCCCCTCCATGGGGTCTCCGGCGGCCAGAAAGTTGACCCGGACATAGTCTCGATCAGCCATGGTCTCCTGCTTCTGTTCCGGCACATTGTGCGTCGCCATTACATCCCGAAATGATGGATCATCCGGATACACATAGAGCACGCCTGTCTCCTCGAGAATGACCTTGTCTTCTCCCCTGCCCTGAACCCAGAGCTGATGCCGACCATCGTTGTAGATGAGCGGCGAGAACTCAGCCAAGGCAGCATCAAGCTGATCTGGCCGAACGTCCAGGGCAACAAAACGACGGGGTGGGTCGAGCTGTGCACCCGCGAGCCGATCAGTAAGCTGCACATAGAGAACCCGAAGCGGGGCATCAAGACCGCTCACCAGTGCACGATGAACACGCTCTAGACGCTCACTCGGTACGCTGACCTGAAGCCGTGTGTAGCCACCCGGAATCACCTCAGCCGACCAAGAGGCCTCAGGAATGAACCCATCAGGTTCTCCGCCAACATCTACACTCTCTGCTTTGGGTGACATTGCCACGACAAATCGCCTCCAGGCTGGTCGATTAACTTGACTTGTGCCCGCGGGGAAGGCATCTACGGCTCATGAGCATACCGACTCACTATATGGTGCGGGACATCCGCATCGAACCCAATGTGGTTTTGGCCCCCATGGAGGGCGTCACTGACTTGCCTTTCCGGCGGCTGATTAGAGAGATCGGTGGCGCTGGACTGACCTGCACGGAGTTCATCGCGAGCGAGGGACTGAAGCGCGGCGTCGGCAAGATGCATGAGATGGCACAATTCGATCCAGATGAGTCGCCCATCAGCATTCAGATATACGGACGGCGTCCGGACGTGATGGCCGAAGCCGCGCGAATCGTCGCGGATATGGGTCCATCCATCATCGACATCAACATGGGGTGCCCGTCCAAGAAGGTCTGTGCACACTCCGGCGGGTCAGCCTTGATGAAGGACCCCAAGCTCGCAAGAGACATCATCCGGTCTGTTCGCGCAGCGATCGACATCCCGCTCACGGTAAAGATGCGCTCAGGCTTCGATCACACCAACCGCAATGCTGACGAGATCGCCTGGATTGCACAGGAAGAAGGCGCTGAGGCCATCGCCATCCACTGGCGTACTCGGTCCGATCTGTACGGCGGTGAGCGTCAGATCGACAAGATTCATGAGACCAAGAGTAAGCTCAGCATCCCGGTCCTCGGTAACGGCGATGTTCTCGACATCCCCAGTGCGGTCCGTATGTTCGAGGAGACCGGCTGTGATGGTGTCATGGTCGGCCGAGGCGCCATTCGCAACCCATGGTCGCTGCTTCAGATCGCACAACACATCCGTGGTGAGCCCGTGACAGAGATCACAGCCTCAGACCGACGGCGTGTCTTGCTCGGCTACTTAGACTCCCTCAACGGTAGATTTCGGTCCGAGCGCGGAACTCTCGGGCGCTTCAAGAAGATCTCAAACTACTTCACCAAGGGTCTTCCCTATGGTGCCGATGTTCGGGTACTCGTCCTCAGGAGCCAGACCATCGAGGAGGCAGTAGATCACCTCGAGACTTACTTCGAGAGGCTCGCTCGCTTTGAGGCTGGTGACTCGACGGTCTTTCGCGATGCACGCAGCGGCGAGGCCGCCAAATAGCGGACGGCTTACTCGGCCTCTTCAAACACAACGAGGACACTACCGGCATCAACTTGGTCTCCCTCGACGACGTTGACTGCAGCAACAACACCTGCCTCTGGCGCCGTCATTGTCTGCTCCATCTTCATGGCCTCGAGAACAATAAGCGACTGGCCCTTGTCGACTGATTCCCCTTCAGAAACAAGCACTTGAATCACCTTTCCTGGCATCGACGCCGTGCAGCCACCGCCCTCTTCTTCAGCACCTGGGACTGTAAATCGCGGCCTGTGAGTGACCGTAAATTCGCCCTCATCACAGCGAACAAAGGTCTTGTCATCCACCCGTGCAACGCACATTGATGAGACCTGTCCGTCAATCTCCAGGCGCATGGGCCCGTGTGACTGATGAACACGAACATGCTGGTCATCTATCTGCAGCCCATCGGCAGTCACGGTCAAGCTGACAGTCCGGGCCTCATCACCGAGGGCAACTTCAACCTGCACTGGGCGCCATGAACTGTTTCGCCAGTTCTTCTGGATACCGGGCAGTCCAGCCTGCGGGCGTGCAATCCAGTCATTGACCACGGCGGCAATGACTGCGTGATCTGCTGCTCGGGTCTGCGGCTTCAGATCGTCTGCATGGTGCTCGAGAAAGCGCGTCTCAATCAAGCCGCTGCGGTAGACCGGGTGTCTAAGCACTCGCCCCAGGTGGTCACGATTGGTGGTCACACCAAGCACTACCAGCTGCGCGAGTGCCCCCTGCAGGCGCTGGACTGCAAGCGATCGATTTTCAGCGTGTGTGATGACCTTTGCCAGCATTGGATCGTAGTGAACCGTCACCTCTGAACCTGTCTGCACACCCGAGTCGACGCGCACACCTTGACCGCTTGGCGGTACCCAGCGGTGAATCGTCCCCGTGCTCGGCAAGTAGCCATTGTCCGGGTCTTCCGCGTAGATTCTGGCCTCCATCGCCCAGCCAGAGATCTGAACCTCGTTCTGAGAAATGGGTAAGACCTCGCCAGCGGCTACCCGCAGCTGCAGGGCAACCAAGTCCACACCCGTGATGCACTCCGTCACGGGGTGCTCAACCTGAATGCGTGTATTCATCTCGAGGAAGTAAGCCTCGCCCTCACCATCAACCACAAACTCAACAGTACCGGCACCGACATAGTCGACCGCCTGCGCGGCCTGAACAGCATGGGCACAGAGTGCAGCGCGCTTGCGCTCCCCCGCCTCACCGACAAATGCTGGACTGGGTGCTTCTTCAATGACCTTCTGGTGTCGACGCTGAATGGAGCACTCACGCTCATACAGATGGATGGTGTTGCCGTGGGCATCGGACATGACCTGAACTTCGATGTGTCGCGCTACTGACAAATACCGCTCCAGCACCATGCGGTCATCGCCAAACGCAGACCGGGCGAGCCGCCGGGCTTCAGCGAGTGATGACTGAAATTGCTCTGCAGATTCAACAACCTGCATACCCTTTCCTCCACCACCTGCACTCGCCTTGATGATGACAGGCCAGCCAATACGCTCAGCCTCGGCCAACAGTGTCGCGTCATCCTGGTCGTTGCCGTCATAGCCGGGCAGTACAGGCACGCCTGCAGCAGCCATCATGGATCGGGCCCCTGCCTTGGAGCCCATTGATGCAATCGCTGCGGGAGGTGGGCCAACCCAGATCAGTCCGGCGGCCGTCACGGCCTCAGCAAATGATGCATTCTCTGCAAGAAAGCCGAAACCAGGATGAATGGCCTCCGCACCCGCGGCTTTTGCGGCAGTGATGATTGCACTCGCATCGAGGTAGTCGCCAACCAGGACGGCTGTATCGCAAGACTCGACGTGCAATGCGCCACGATCTGGCTCTGTAAACAGGCCGACCGTCCGCACACCCATTCTGGCTGCAGTTGCCGCAATCCGAACCGCAATTTCGCCGCGGTTAGCAATGGCCAAGGTGGAAATCAATGTCTGAACACTCCCCAGCTTGTGGTCCCCTCAACCTTTGCCGAGTGACACGCTGAGAGAGAGATGCCGATCACATCACGGGTATCCGCTGGGTCGATAATGCCGTCGTCCCAGATACGAGCAGTCGCGTGACGTGCCTTGCTCTCAAAGTCGATCTTGGTACCCAGAATCTGCTTCATCATCGCAAGTTCCTGCTCATTGACCTCTTTGCCGCGCTTGGCCGCGCTCGCGCGCTTGATGATGTCGAGCACACCTGTCAGCTGCTCAGCACCCATGACCGCGATGCGATGGTTCGGCCAAGTAAACAAAAAGCGTGGCCCATATGCCCGACCGCACATGGCGTAGTTGCCCGCACCGTAGGACATGCCGGTCATGATTGTGATGTGAGGAACCGTGGAGTTGCTCACTGCATTGATCATCTTCGCGCCGGCGCGGGTGATGCCCGCCTGCTCTACAGCCGAGCCCACCATGAAGCCTGAGATGTTCTGCAGAAAGACAAGCGGAATGTTTCGCTGATTGCATAATGCAATGAACTGCGCACCCTTCTCTGCACTCTCTCCGAACAGCACACCATCATTGGCCAGAACACCGACCGGAAAGCCATGTACGCGCGCAAAGCCAGTGACTAGCGTGGGCCCGTAGAGGGGCTTAAACTCGTGAAAGCGACTGCCGTCCACCACCCTGGCAATCACCTCTCGTGCCGAAAAAGGCACCTTGGGATCGGCGCTGATGATGCCGTGGAGTTCTCGAGGATCGTATGCAGGCGGATCGGGCACACCAGGCTCTGGACCCGGGCCCTGCTTCTCCCAGCCGATTGATCGAACAATCTCGCGACCGATACGAATGGCATCCATCTCATCTACAGCCAAGTAGTCTGCGAGACCGCTGGTTCGGGCGTGCATCTCGGCCCCACCCAAGGTCTCCTCATCGACGACCTCTCCCGTGGCCATCTTGACCAGGGGAGGCCCAGCCAAGAAGACCTGAGCCTGCTCGGCAACCATGACCGTATAGTCGGACATGCCAGGGAGATAGGCGCCGCCTGCAGTCGACGAGCCAAAGACCATGCAGATGGTCGGAATCCGGGCCTTGCTCCGCTCAGTCAGGTCGCGGAAACCGCGCCCGCCTGGAACAAAGATGTTGGCCTGATTGGGCAAGTCCGCACCCGCTGACTCCACCAGGCTGATCATGGGCAGTCGATTCTCCAGCGCTATCTCTGACAGACGCCGGGACTTCTTGACCCCGTACTCATGAATAGCACCGCCCTGATCGGTCGCCTCTGAGGCTGAGATCATGCACTCAACACCCTCTACAACGCCCACACCGCCGATCACTCGGCCACCAGGCTTGAGCCCATCAAGCTCCATGGCTGCAAGTGGACACAGCTCGAGGAACCATCCTTCGTCATCGAGCACGTTCTCTACACGCTCACGGGGCAGTAACTTTCCCCGGTCTAAGTGACGCTGATTGTACTTCTCTCCGCCGCCTGCTCGAGACGCAGCCAGATCTGTGCGGAGCTGCTCGACAGATGCCTCCATCGCCTCAACATTGGCGCGGTAGGTCTCAGACTGCGTGTCGACGCGGGTGGGCAGGCGGTTCATGAGAAGGCATCTTAGCGCCAGTCCATCCCCGGCGGGTCAGCAGGCGCCTGAAAAACTGTCGCCTTGAGTGCCTCGAAGATGGGCTTGGCCTCAGAGTACTCGAAGAGCACGACCCCATTCGCGCCGCCCGATCGGGCTGCCTTGATGGCCTCAACAACAGGCCCGACACCCCATGCAGGGTCCGCCCGGATCCCCGCGTAGACATGACGGCCGTTCGCGCGCGAGACGTGATCTTGGACCAAGGCAGCGAAGTCGAGACGCCCGCCAGGGTTGACCTTCCAGTAGATCATTGGGATCAGCGCATCGACCAGGCCCTCTCGGGTGAAGGCTGCGGAGTCCTGAAAATATGCATTCCGTCCCTCACTCACCTCGGGCCATGCCCAGGTGTTTGTGTACACACCCCAGACTGCAGCGCTCACCGGCACCTGCACCTTTGCTTGTACGGCCTGAACAGCAGCGTTCACTTTGGCCCGGCGCCAGTCGCTAAAGTCTGGCTGGCCCTCTGATTCCCAGGCAGCCAAGGACTCTAAATCATGTCCATACTCGGGGCCTGGATAGCGGATGTGATCGAGGTGAATTCCGTCTACTTTGTACCGATTAGCGATATCTGCAGCGACCTCAGCCAAGCGAGACCGAACCGCTGGGTTTCCTGGGCTGGCGTAGACATAGCCCTCGTTCAGCGTCATCGGCATGCCGTCAGCATCAGCAGTGACCCAGTCGCCATCAGTGCTCCACGCGTGCCCCGGTCTGCTCTCAGTTGGCGCCTTCACTCCTCGCCACAGGGTGAACGCATTGATGTAGGCGTGCACCTGAAGCCCCAGCGTGTGGCCCGCATCCACTGCTGTCTGGAGCGGATCCCAGCCCGGATCTTTACCCAGCGTACCGGTCAACTCGACTGCCCAAGGCTCAATGGACGATGAATAGAAGGCGTCATGCTGCCCGCGGACCTGGAAATAGACAGTGTTGAAGCCAGCAGCAGCAACATCGGTCATGATCCGCTGGACCTCCGACTCACTGCTGTAGGTCCACCGTGTCACCCAGATTCCTCGCAGTTCCTGCTGACGCTGAGCGCTAGAGTCTGCGGTAGCGGTGCTTATCTGCATCAAGACTGTGAACAGCAAGGCGAACATGCGGCCTTTTCTAACTGCCTTGAGCGACAATGGGTGGTACGATTCGTGCCTATGGCCTACCGACATACGATTCTGATCAGCCTCGCCCTCCCTCTTGTACTCAGTGCATGCGCCAAGTCTGACTCCGGGGTGCCCTCCGGTGATGCCCCCGAGTGCGACAACGGCGAGCCATTGGTCGGCTACCCAGATGCCGATGGTGATGGCTTCGGCACGCCCATCGGGAGGATCACCGTCTGTGATGCGCTGCCCGAGGGCTACGCATCGACATCAGATGACTGCGATGACGAAAACGAGCTCAATAATCCAGAAGGAGTCGAGGTCTGCGACGGCGAAGACAATGACTGTGACTTCGACACCGACGAAGAGGCCATCGATCAACGCACCTTCTACGCAGACGAGGACAGTGATGGATACGGTGACGACAGCGCGTCCGTCACTGCCTGCTCACTTCCCGATGGCTATGTGCTGTGGGGTGGCGACTGTGACTCGACAGAGCCCTTTATCAATCCGGCAGCGGTTGAGATCTGTGATGAAATCGACAACGACTGCAATGATGTCGTCGATGATGCAGCGACTGAAGACATGTTTCCTTGGTACCCCGACGAAGACGAGGACGGGCACGGCGACTTCGAGAGTCCCATCTACGCATGCTCCGCCCCAGACGGCACCACAGGCTCGCCGAGCGACTGTGATGACACCGACGCCACCATCCACCTGGGCGCTGCGGAACTCTGTGACGGCCTGGACAATGACTGTGATGGCGACGTGGATGAGTCAGACGACTGCGAGGGAGACCCTACCGACGACGGGACTTGAGCCGCGCCTTCCGCTCAGCCTCGAGCCGCGACTTTACGCCCGCCCAGCTACAGATTGGGCACACCTGCGGGTCGTGGCGTAGCGCTGGGCAGTACTCCCGACCAAAGAAGATGATGCGGAGATGAAGATCATTCCAAGCATCCCTCGGAAACAGGCGCTTGAGATCACGCTCAGTCTGGACCACATTCTTGCCGCTTGAGAGGCCCCAGCGCGTGGCGAGCCGATGAATGTGCGTATCCACTGGGAATGCCGGCTCACCAAAGGCTTGAGACATCACCACGCTGGCGGTCTTGTGTCCCACACCAGGCAAGGCCTCGAGATCTTCGTAGTTCGATGGGACCTGACCGTCGTGCTTCTCGAGGAGCAGCTGTGAGAGCCTGACCACGTTCTTCGACTTCGTGGGTGCCAGTCCAATCTCACGGATCACCAATCTCACTGCAGCAGGATCAGCTGCTGCCAGAGATGGGATTGTTGGGTATGCGGCCCACAGGCTCGGTGTCACCTCGTTGACCTTCTTATCCGTGGTCTGGGCGCTCAGCAGAACCGCTATCAAGAGCGTGAACGGCGAGTCATGACTGAGCGGAATCGGAATCTCTGGGTACAGAGATGCCAGCTGCGCCTGGATTTGAGCGACTTTCTCGACCTTGGTGGGCATTCTGGACTCAGTTCAGGCCGAAGGGCTCACTCAGTGTGAATGGGGCAATCTCAGCGTCAAAGGTGACCCCGTCGTCTCGAACCATTCGAAAGGTACCGTGCATTGTGCCCATGGAAGTATTGAGCGGGCAGCCGCTGCTGTAGTGAAATGTCTCGCCTTGCTGGAGCATTGGCTGATGGCCCACAACACCCGGTCCGCGCACATGCTCCACTTCGCCACGCGCATTGGTGATGATCCAATGTCGCGAGACAAGCTGGACGGGCTGATCGCCCACATTCTCAATCAGCACGTGGTAGGCGTGAAGCCACACACCACCAGTCGGGTCCGATTGTTCGGGTAGAAACTCAGGAGCCACGCGGACGCGCACTCCGTTGGTGACCATTTCGCTCGTAGAGGACATGGACTTTGTGTAACAAGGATGCTCGCGTACCCGCCACAGGGAAGCTGCTTGCCAGCAATAGTGTTCACACTGCTGACTGCAGCACGTACACTGTAGTCAACCCCTACCCCCCGCCCAGAAAATGGCTGATAAGAAGAAAAAACCGACGACACGTCAGGACGAGCAGACCCTTGTGAAGGAACGCCTAAAGCGTCCTCGAAAACACAAGGTTGTGCTGCACAATGACGACTTCACCCCGATGGAATTTGTGGTTGAAGTGCTGGAGTCTGTGTTCAATCGCTCTGGAGCCGAGGCCACCCGAATCATGCTGTCCGTTCACCGGTCTGGCATCGGTGTCGCCGGCGTCTACTCTGGAGAGATCGCTGAAGCCAAGGCCACCAAGACGATCCGCTTTGCACGCGAGTCTGGATACCCCCTTCTCTGTACTACGGAGCCTGAATGAACCTCGCCGATGAACTGCGTGTGGCACTGTCCCGCGCCCTCGAAGAAGCCACACAACGACGACATGAGTTTTTGACGCTCGAGCACGTTCTCTTGGCCTTGCTCCATGATCCAACCACTGCGGATGCCCTCGCGGCCGTGGGATGCGACCTGATTACGCTGGAGCGTGATCTCGCCGCCTTCCTCGAGAGCGAAGTCGAGAAAATTCCAGAAGGGCGACCCGTCGAGCCACAACAGACACCTGCATTTCAGCGCGTTCTCCAGCGGGCAGCCTTTCATGTCCAGCACTCCGGTCGCGACATCCTTGACGGCCCAGCCGTGCTCGTCGAGGTCCTCCGGGAGGAAGACAGCTACGCCGTGTTTCTGATTGAGGCCCAGGGTGTCAGCCGACTGGACGTCACATCCTTCCTCAGTCACGGGGTCCGAAAGGATGGCTTGGTGGGCCGAAACCGAGCCTCAGCTGGTGCAGACGATGACGGCGAGGTCGCGGAGAACCCACTGGAAGCCTACGCGACAGAGCTCGTCGAGAAAGCCAGCCGAGGTGAGATTGACCCGCTGATTGGCCGGGCTGAAGAGCTCGAGCGCATGGCGCACATCCTCGTCCGCCGACGCAAGAACAACCCACTTCTGTTGGGTGACCCGGGTGTCGGCAAGACTGCACTCGCTGAGGGGCTCGCCCGACACATTCACGAAGAGAAGGTTCCCGGGCCGCTTCAGAACTGTAAGATATACGCGCTCGACATGGGCGCGCTCCTCGCAGGAACCCGGTACCGGGGCGACTTTGAAGAACGCATGAAGGCGGTCATGGATGCACTCGAGGCCGAACCCAAGTCAATCCTCTTCATCGATGAGATCCACACCATCGTCGGCGCAGGCGCTACCGCCGGCGGCACCATGGATGCCTCCAATCTACTCAAGCCAGCACTCGCAAGCGGCGCCGTCCGGTGTATCGGCTCGTCCACTCACAGAGAGTACAAGGCTGCCTTTGGACGTGACCGAGCCCTCGCCAGGCGATTCCAGACACTCGAGGTCGGTGAGCCCACGGTTGACGAGGCTGTCGATATCCTGAAGGGCCTCCTCAAAGGCTACGCCAGCCATCACGACGTCGCCTTTGATGACGATGCTGTCGAGGCGGCTGCACGACTTGCGGCAAAGCACATCGCCGAGCCAAAGCTCCCGGACAAGGCCATCGATGTCTTGGACGAGACGGGTGCAAGCGTCAGGCTTGCGGGTCGGGACCGCGTCAGCGTGGATGACATTGAGGCCACAGTCGCCCGCATTGCACGCATTCCAGCCAAGTCTGTGTCCAGTGAGGAGAAGGTGTCCCTCGGAGATCTACAGGGCGACCTCAAGAAGGTCATCTTTGGACAGGACGATGCCATCGACGCCGTAGCGAGCGCCATAAAGCTCTCTCGTGCCGGGCTCAGAGATCCGAGCAAGCCTGTCGGATCATTCCTGTTCGCAGGGCCGACTGGTGTTGGAAAGACCGAGCTTGCAAAACAGCTGGCGGAAACACTCGGTGTCGAGTTCAAGCGCTTCGACATGTCGGAGTACCAAGAACGCCACACAGCGAGCCGACTCATCGGCGCACCTCCAGGCTACGTGGGCTATGAACAAGGCGGAATCCTCACCGATGCCATCAACCGTCACCCGCACTGTGTGTTGTTGCTCGACGAAATCGAGAAGGCTCACGGAGACATCTACAATCTCTTGCTCCAGGTCATGGACCACGCCACACTGACCGACAACACCGGCAAGAAAGCAGATTTCCGGAACGTAATCTTGATCATGACCACCAATGCCGGGGCCTCAGAGGCTGCCACCAAGCCTCTCGGCTTCGGTGAGCGCACCAGCGAGCACAAGGTCGACCGCGCGCTGACCCGAACCTTCACTCCCGAGTTCAGAAATCGCCTGGACGCCCTCGTCCAGTTCGGTGCCCTGCCTGAAAGTGTCGTGCTTCGCATTGTCGACAAGTTCATGGATGAGCTGGAGAATCAGGTCGCCGATAGGGGCGTGAAGCTACACCTGACCATGGCCGCGAGAGAGTGGATGTCGAAGGAAGGCTACAAGCCAGAATTTGGTGCCAGGGAGATGGGACGGGTGGTTCACAATCACATCAAGAAGTCCCTCGCTGACCTCATGCTCTTTGGGCCTCTCCAGAACGGTGGCGAGGCCATCATCGACTTGGTCGATGACGAGATCAAGGTGACCCCAAAGACCCAACAGATTGCACTCGATGACACCGAGAGCGACGACGAGGGCGAGCTGGTAGACGCGTGAGCGACTGGCTGAGACGGGATGTACCTGCGCTGAAGCGTCAGATACACAGGGTTGGCCTGGCTGGAAACTTCGGAATCGACGCAAAGACCTACGAAGCAGCCCTGGATGCAGGGCTCAACTATGTCTTCTGGACCCCAAAAATGCGACGGGTCACACCAGTCCTGCGGGAAGCGCTGAAGCGAGACCGAGAGTCTATTGTCGTCGCGACTGGGCCTACCTTCTCATACTTTGGCGGCTCGCTCATCAGCGGTACCGAGAAGATTCTTCGACTCCTCAACATCGACTACATCGATGTCCTCCAGCAGTTCTGGCTGGGCAAGACCAGCGCCCAGACGGAGGCCACAACGGAGGCACTCCACGCGCTCAGGGACTCCGGTAAGGTTCGGCTCATTGGGACTTCGATACACGACAGGCCGCGGGCTGGACAGCTCGCCCGTGACAAGACCTACGACATGCTGATGGTGCGCTACAACGCAGCCCACCCTGGTGCCGAGTCAGATATCTTTCCTCATGTGGACCCGGCACATACAGCGGTTGTGGCCTACACCGCCACACGCTGGCGCAAGCTACTCAAGCGGCCTCGTGGCTGGACCGGCCGCGTGCCTACAGCCTCAGACTGCTATCGCTTCTGTCTCTCTCACTCAGCGGTAGACCTCTGCCTGATGGGGGTGGCGTCACAAGAACAGCTGACTGCAAACCTCAGCGGTATCGAGGCTGGCCCAATGACAGGAGAAGAGATGGCCTGGATGCGTGAGTTCGGACGGGTGGTCCACGGCTGAGATGTCTACCCTCTTTGTGCCAGACTCATACGGCGGATTCCTGTCCGCACCTGAAGCCTCAGCCTTGCTCGAGGATGTCCTCGCCGGACACGGCGTGTTTCTGGACACTCACCCCATGGCAGATGGGGGCGAGGGGCTGGTCGATGTCTTGGCTGCGCACGGAACGATAGAGCTCCACGGCTTCGAGGTTCCAGGCGCTGATGGAGAGGAGGTCTTTGCGACTGCTGCCCGCCGCGCTGGCAGCTGGTGGATCGAGTCTGCGGAGGTCATCGGCCTTCACCAGACACAGCCGGGTTGGAGTCCCATGAATGGAAGCTCCTGGGGACTGGGCATTCTCATGCAGCGCCTGGCTCAGCGTGCTCAAGGACCGATGCTCATCGGTCTGGGCGGCACAGCCACCATGGATGGTGGGCTCGGTATGCTCCAAGCGCTCGGAATGACAGCGCTGGATGTTCATGGGGTTCCACTCCCCTCACCGGCTACAGCCGCCGATCTCGAACAAGTCGACAAGCTGGTCGGCACAGCTCAGCTTCCCCTGGGCCTGTTCAGGGTGGTCGCAGATGTTCGCACCCCCGTCACGGCAGCCGCGCAGGCATTCGGTCCTCAGAAGGGCTTTGAGCCATCACAGATTGAGACGCTCAGTTCGGCCATTCAGAACTGGACCCGTGTTCTCCAAGAGCACAGACAAGCACAAGGCAGGACCCCACTCTCCGAAGAACTCTCCGGCGGCGGGGCTGCTGGCGGCATCGGCTTTGCGCTGGCATCAGCTGTGAGTGCAAGCATTGCAGATGGTGCCGCAATGATCGGGCGCCTCACTGGCTTAGAGGACGCAATCCGCTCTGCGAAAACCGTCATTATTGGTGAGGGACGTCTCGACTCAACAAGCTTCGACGGCAAGGTCGCAGGTCACGTCACCGCACTCGCTCGTCACCACAAGCGGAGAGTCATTGCTCTGGTCGGGACACAAGCGGACGGGCAGTACCCTGTAGACCATATCGTTGAGATAGGCGGCATGACGGAGGCTGACTTTCGCGGGGCTGCAGCTAAGGTCGCGAGCTTACTCTGAGCGCTCACGAAGCCAGATGCGGTTCCCTGATGTTCGAGTCCAGTCTGTAACCATCAGCTCCGCGCCGGGCTGACCGTCGACATCAGCCCAGTCCAGAGCCTCGACAACAATGTCAGACTTTTCAGAGACCCAGCATGGATCTAAACTGAGACGACCATCTTGATTCTCCAGAATCGATACTGGTGACCACCAGCCACCGTAGGCCAGGTCAAGATCACCGTCCCCATCAAAGTCGAAGAGATCGACGGCGCTCGCATACTCTTGTCGCACCTCATGACAGACCTCCAGGTCAGGACCGCACCACAGCCTCACCACGCCCAGCCCACCCAGCTGGTCATTGTCTGACACCACCAAGTCCATGATGCCGTCGCCATCGACGTCTCCCACATCGAGTGTATTGCCCTCGAACGGACCATCGGCGTCATCAGCTATCCACATTGGCACCGAGGACAGTGTCCCACCAATGTTTGGATAGATTCTGTGGCCGCTCTGCTGCTGCGCCAAGACCAGATCGAGCCAGCCGTCACCATTGAAGTCCGCCCATGCAACGTCGAAGCTGTAGTGAGGCTCCGGCGCCATCCATACCGGCGAGTCACCAAAGCCACCCAGTCCGTCACCTCGGAACACTCGGGCGTAGTCAGGCTCGTTCTCGTACGCCTCGCCGACCGCCACACCCAAGTCCAGAAGACCATCACCATCCATATCGCCCAGGGACACGGAGAAAGAGAAGAAGCCGCTTGCCTCCCAGCTTGGTGTACCGTCGAGCACTCCGTCACGGTTTAAGAAGAGCTCAACACCGCCAGGTTCATCGAAGCGGTCTGGGCCAAGAAAGCGGGCCACAACCAGGTCAGTGAATCCATCGTTGTTCACATCGCCGAGGTCAAGATGGCCATAGTAGGCCGGGTTGTCGCTGAGCCAGGCAGGCTCCTCACCAAGCACACCATCAACATTCTCAAAGACGGCAATCCGACCAGGCTCCATGTCATTGCCGTGCGCAACCACCAGGTCCTGGTCGCCGTCATTGTCCAGGTCCACAAAGGCGCCCCCGGTGCCGTAGCCATCGTGCTGAGAGACCCAGCCCGCAGAGGCCTCAAGGCGGTCGAGTCCAGCCGCGGGCACACCCGTATCTGTCAGCCCAGTGTCTTGACCTGATGCAGTGTCTGCACTCGAGCTCTCCGCGAGCCCTGAGTCTGACACTGCCTTGGGTCCACCTGATCCGCAGGCCATCATAAGAAACAACAACATGAACAACAGGATATCCGATGTTCATGAGTGTTGAACCCAGCAAAGATCACCCCCGCCACGCAAAGCTTTGGTCCTTGGTCCAAGCCGACACAGATTGCACTGACCTCGCTCACGACCACCTGCACGTATTGCGGGTCTACAAGTGGGCGCTTCGTCTCGCACCCGAGGCCGGTGCCGACATCGACCTCTGTGGTGCTGCAGCCCTGGTTCATGATCTGGTCAACATTCCCAAGGAACACCGTGACCGACCTTTAGGCTCAGAGCGATCTGCCGAGGCGTCCCGCGGACTCCTCACCTCAGCTGGGTACAGCCAAGAAGAGCGCTCTCAGGTTGTGGAGGCAGTCCGTACGGCCAGCTGGTCACGTGGACTCGCGCCCACAAGTCCCATCGGCGTGGTCCTGCAGGATGCCGATCGGCTAGACGCCATCGGGGCGCTCGGCATCGCTCGGACTTTTGCGACGGCACAGGCGATGTCCAGTCGCGGGCAGAGCTCACGCTTTTACCACCCGACAGACCCGATGGCTGAGAGTGACCGGGATCTCAACGACCGCCAGCAGCCTGTCGATCACTTCTTCGCCAAGCTTCTCAAGCTCTCAGCAACCATGCACACGGAGACTGCAAGACGGGAAGGCGAACATCGTCATGCGCGAATGGTCGACTTCTTGAGCAATCTCGAGAGTGAGCTCTCCTAAAGCTCAGCGCTCAGTGTTCGCCAGGCGCCAGGCAAGTCCAGCAATTGCGGCGGTTGATTCAGCGATCGCTGCTGGGTCGATCTTATCGATGGTGTCAGCCCGTGTGTGGTGAATGTCGAAGTAGTCTGTGTCATCAGGGCGATAGCCAATCCTCAGCACACCTTGCTCACCGAGTGCACGGATATCGGCACCCCCACCCCCGAGTGCAACAGGCATACCCAGCGGCGCCGCTGCACGGCGCAACCAGGCGAGGTCATCATCACTGCCGCCAGCTGTCCAGAAGCGCGGCGCACCGCCACCCAAGTCACTCTCGATGGCGGCCACATGTCGCTCACTGCGCCTGGGCGGATGCGCCAGTGCGTAGTCCTTTCCGCCGCGCACACCGTTCTCCTCGTTGGTGAACAAGACAACGCGAATCGTGCGCTCTGGCGCCTTACCCGCGGCGACAATCAAGCTCAGCGCCTCGATAACCTCGACGACACCGGCCCCATCATCATGAGCACCCTGGCCCACATCCCAGGAATCCAGATGGGCTCCAATGAGCACAATCTCTCGCGGGTACTTGCTGCCCTTGATCTCGCCCATCACGTTGTGACTCAGGGCATCAGGGTGATGAACGCCGCCTGTCGAGAGCCGTACACGAACGGTTCCACCCGCCTCCACGATTCTCGCCATGGACATCGCATCCTCCACGGTCACAGCCACAGCCGGAATCCTTGGCTTACCCTCGGCATAGCGGGTGGCCCCAGTGTGCGGTGTATCGAGGCTTCGGGTTGTGACGCTGCGAACCATTGCAGCCACGGCGCCAGCCTCTGCAGCGAGCGAGGGTCCGTTCAGGCGCGTCGCCACGGCCTGGCCGTAGCGCTTGACCGCAGGGACACCTTCTTGCATCGGAATATTAAAGAGCGCGATCTTACCGGCCACTTCAGGACCAATATTCTCCAGGTCATTGATGACCACAACCTCGGCCTCAACGCTCCCGCTCACGGTGCCGCCGAGTCCCAGAATACTCATCTCCTGCACCCGTGGACTCAGCATCGTCGCCGACTCCTCACCTCGCTCCCAGTGCGGAACCATGACCTCCTCGGTCCATGCTGAAGTTGCTCCTGCAGACTTGAGCTCCACGAGTGACCACTGGACCGCACGCTCAAGCGCAGCCGAGCCCGCGAGTCGTGCTCCGATGTTGTCGCAGAGGTCGACCAATCGACGATATGCACCACCCTGGCTCCGCGCAGCCTCGAGGAGTGCCCTGGTGTGGGGATCCTCAACGAGGGCGCTGGCAATAAGAGCGCCCTCATGTGGGGCAATCGCGGCCTCTTCGGCTGCGTGCACCGGTGCTGCTACCAACAAAGAACTCAGAAGCCAAAACATGCCCATGGTCACCTCAGGGCTGAACAGTATCCGCATGGCGTCGACTTGAGTATCCTTAGTCGCATGTTCCCCACCTTCCTCCTGATGGCTGCGACTGCCCTCGCCGAGCCCATCCACACTGGAGTGCCGATCCTGGGCATCGAGGGGCTGGGTATCCCGAGGTTCCAGACAGTCGACACAGGGTGGATGGCCAATGTGCAGAGCGGATTTGTCGGGGTCTATGTTGGCCGCACCGAGGCTGACACCTCCCGATGGGTGCAGGCCAAGCTGAAGAGTCTCGCCGCCCACAAGCCTCAGCCCAACACAACTTACGCCACGAATCCTGGGGTCGATGAAGCCTTTGGCGATGGTGAGGGACTTCTTATCTTTCGCTCAGCAAACATCGGCGTCATCTCACGAAATACCGCGGATGCCACCGCTTGGGCTGACACCATTCGCAACTCGATTGTCTCAATCGGCGCACCCTGGCCGAACCCACCCGAGCTCATCATCGCCGATGGCTACTGGACAATCGAACACCCCAAAGGCACAAGTCATGTGGCCTTCGTTGGAGGCCAGCCGGACACAAGTCCAGCCCTGCGATTTGTAAAGCCGCCGTACCGGCTGATCAGCTGGGATGGCTGGGGACGCGCATCGTGGACCGAGGTCGCAGTTCCGGAGTGAGCATCGGCTCAGCCCTCGACAACCGTTCCGTTCCCGCTGGTTGCTGTGTTGCCCTCTTCCTCTCCATCCCAGGCGGTACACTCGACATATACATTGTCTCCCGGAGACATGAGGCTGGGGCTCAAAGAGGCCTCATCTGAGACATCGACGCCGTTGATATACCACGCGAGGTGGTAGCCCTCAGGGTCACCATCTTCGTCATAGAAACCCTGACTGATGACCTCAAGCGGCACATTGTCCGGGGGATTGTTCTCAGCCAGAGAGCAGCCGATCACATTCGGCAGGCTGTTCTGAATGACAACAGTCTCACTGCGATGGGGAACGAGTGTAGCAATGCCGTCGTCTGCGTAGACGAGACACTCCACCTCGTCATGCTTGTCGAAGTCTGCACCCGTCAGGGGCGCCTGCTGGTCGATCTCCACACCATTGATAGCCCAGACCTGGAGCTCTTGAACCTCGTCGTTATCGAGGTCAACCGGATCGCTGTACACACAAGTCAGGGTGTCGCGCTCATAGGGAACACTCGGCTGCACCTCAATCTCAGCAATGGTTGGTGCAGAGTTCTCGATGGACACGCTTGCACCGGCCGACCCTCCAGAGTTGACGCCGTCTGTGGCGGTCACACGCACCGACCAGGTGTCACCGCGCAAGGTAAACATGCTGGGCAGCGTCAGCGCTGTGGCGCCGTCAAAGACCTCGCCGTCGACAGACCAAACGACGTCGTACTCAACACGGTCGCCATCCGGGTCTACAGCATCTGTGACGATGACAACCTGAAGGTCATCGGCCGCAGTGGGCACATCTGGCCCGAGGGAAATCGCAGGAATGGAGGGTGGTGAATTGCCCACACTGGCAGCGCCTGGCCCCTTGTCGCATCCGAGCAACACGAGACATCCGAGTAACGATGGGACGCGCATACTCAGCCCTGCTCGAAGACTTGCTTGAACACAGCAATCATCTGGTCAACATCCGCGGTCCCAGCCTGCTCTCTTATCGAGTGCATACTGAGCATCGCCATACCGATGTCTGCTGTAGGCACCCCTAGATCTGCCGCAATCATTGGTCCCACGGTTGACCCGCAGGCCAAGTCTGTCCGATTCACGAACTCTTGGCAGGGTACGTCAACAGCAGCGCACGCAGCCCTGAAGCGCGCCATTGTCTCTGCCTCTGAGGCATACCGGTGCTCGACATGGCTCTTGAGGACGGGGCCACCACCGAGCATTGGCTTGTGGTTTGGCTCATGCATATCGGCGTAGTTTGGGTGAACACCGTGAGCCATATCCGCCGAGAGCATCCAAGAGTTTGCACCCGCTCGAACACGACCGCCTGGCGCCTGGAGTTCATGGTTCTCGATGACCCTGTCGATCACATTTCCAAGCATCGGACCGCGCGCGCCTCTGTAGGTCTGGCTCCCGACTTCTTCATGATCAAAGAAGGCCATGACCTGCGTGTGCTTGGCTGGCGCCGAGGCCAGGAAGCTCGCAAGAATAGTGTAGCAAGAGCCCAGATTATCGAGTCTGGGCGCAAAGATGAACTCGTTGTTCAAGCCACCTAGGGTTGGCGCTTGAGTGTCATGAAAGCCGAGCTCCCAGCTCAGCACATCTTCACCGTCCAGCTGGCTGCTCAGCCAAGCCTCAAAACCATCCCACTCACCCAGCCCAAGCAGCGGACTGAGGTGCTTCTGCTTGTTAAATTTGGCGCCATCTTTCAGGACACCTCGGTTCAGGTGGATGGCCAGATTCGCTATCCGACCGATGGGCTCGTCAGTACGAAATAAGCGTGGCTCTGGCCCATTATCTCCCGCCACCATGACACGACCAGAGAGACCAAGATCACGATCAGTCCAGGTGTGAAGAAGAACGCCACCGTAGACCTCGACACCGACCTGATGAAAGCCCTCTTTGGACACATCAGGTGCTGGTTTGACCCTCAAGTTTGGGGAGTCTGTGTGCGCAGCAGCCACGCGAAAGCCTGCCGTCACCGGAGACTCCGTTCCGGCTCGCCAGGCGACGAGCGATCCTCCCCTCTCAATGAAGCCACACCCGCCCGGCGCAATGCGCGAAGGAGCATCAGCCTCGCTCACCTCGACAAAGCCGACTTCACGCAGCTGTCGCGCTGTCTCAGCGACGGCGTGGAAGGGCGATGGCGAAGCCCAGATATAGTCGACCATTCCAGCAGCACTGCTTGGTGCCACAGCTTCCTTCATATCAGACATCTCACTCCCTCCGAGAACGGCCTAAACCGCACACCAGTCAATTCACTGAGATCGCTACTATCGGCCACCTCGTCTTCGTCCACTGCTCGGATCAGATCCGCATCAAAGTTTCCATGAACGCGGGCCAATTGCACAAACAGCGCCTTGGGTAGGTGCAGCTTCCTGCCTCGGCGGTGAACTGCCGAAGCAATCGTGTCGATAATCTCGTCAAAGCTCAGCGCCTGTGACCCGCCGACATCAAAGGCCCGATTGGGGAGCGGGTTTTGGAGAAGCGCGAGAATGGCATCCGAGAAATCATCGATGTGAACCGGCTGACGCCGATATTTCCCATCACCAATGACGGGCACAAGAGGTGCAGAGCGGACGAGCGAAACCAGCGTATGAAAGCTCTCCTTGTGACCAGGATTGTGATGACTGAGTGCCCTGGCATAGGGAGCGCTGGGTCGAACAACGGCCCACGGAACATCGCCCTGCTCTAGCCGCGCTTCGTCCTCTCTCCTGCTGTCGCCATAGGGGGTCGGCGTGTTCCAGTGCACCACAGTGCTCGAGGCATAGACCACAGGGACCTGCAGACCAACAACCGCATCCATGAGACTGCGATTGACCTTGGGCGCTCCCTCACCCTTGACCTTGGTCGCCAGGTGAACGACCGCATCCACGCCCAGCTCAGCGATCCGTCGCTGATCCCGTCGTGTTCGCAGATCTGCCTTCACCGGTGTGACGCCGTTTAGCGCCAGTGGCGTGGTGTGATGCACCGCCAGCACATCATGCGTTGCACGCGCACGAAGACAAAAGTGCGCACCCACAAAGCTCGAACCACCGGTCACCAAGAGTCTCATGGCTCTATCAAACCACAGTACAGCCCTAAATCGGCTCGCAACCCTGACGACAATGGTGCATGATCACTGAATGCCGAGCCAGATCTTTAGAGACGACATCCTGCAAGGAAAGGTAGCGCTGATCACAGGAGGTGGAACCGGAATCGGTTCTGCTGCTGCGAGAGAGCTCACCCGATTAGGCGCTGAGGTCGTCATCGCCTCCAGAAAACCTGAACGAATAGAGACAGCAGCCAAGGGACTGAGTGAAGAACTCGGCCGAACAGTGCATGGTTTTCCGGCTGACATTCGCGACAGAGATGCTGTCGACAACCTGGTCAAGAACACCATCGAGCGCTGCGGGCGCATCGACATCTTGATCAATAACGGCGGCGGGCAATTCTTCAGCCCCGCACAATTCATCTCTGCGAACGGCTGGGACGCTGTGGTGTCCACCAACCTCACCGGCACCTGGAACCTGACTCAGGCTGTCGCAAACCACTGGATGATCGACAACGGCGGCGGTCGCATCATCAACATCACGATGAATACAAACCGCGGATTCCCCGGAATGGCTCACTCCGTGGCAGCACGCGCTGGCGTCGAGGGTCTCACCCGCACACTCGCCATTGAGTGGGCATTCGCCAATGTTCAGGTCAACTGCATCCAACCTGGCGTCATCGCCTCATCTGGTCTCCGAAACTACCCCGATGCTAAGAATATGGTGCGTCAGGCACAGCAACAGATTCCCGCAAAGCGGCTGGGCACCGTCGATGAGATCGCGTGGACCATCGCCTGGCTGGCCAGCCCAGCAGGCCGCTACGTCACCGGCCAGACCATCACCGTAGACGGCGGACGCAGCCTCTGGGGAGAGACCTGGCCGATCCCAGATCCCGAGCCCATGCCTGAGTGGGAAATCCCGCTCGAGCCGTGGGAAAAAGACCAGTGAAGAGAGTCGAGATCTACTACTGCTTGGTCTGAAACTACCTGCCGAGAGCCGCCAGGTTGGCGGAGAAGATCCAAGATGCGCTGGGCTTTAGCGTTGACACGATTCCCGGCGCCAAGGGCGAATTCTCACTTCGTGTAGACGGCAAAGTGGTCGCCGCGAAGGACCGCAACGACTTTCCGAGCCCAGCAGAATGTATCGAAGTGCTTCGGCGTCACGTGGAGTCATCCACTGGGTCATAGAATCCATGGTCACCGCTACACCACGAACCAAAAAAAGTGCGAGCGTCGAGGGACAAATCTTGGTAGTTGAGGCGCGCTTCTTGGAGGCCAGAACGATGACTGCAGATACCCACTTCCTCGACTGGACAAAACGTGAAGAGCACG